>Ga0153921_1000051_pt1 | contig 127758 bp, 118 predicted proteins | sample TSNJ005MetaG_FD_104691 | JGI IMG/M metagenome (GOLD analysis project Ga0153921, IMG submission 104691) | Attine ant fungus gardens microbial communities from New Jersey, USA - TSNJ005 MetaG | ecosystem: Host-associated > Fungi > Mycelium > Unclassified | place: USA: New Jersey, Brendon T.... | reverse complement strand
TGGCCGTCGAAGCGCGTGTCGCGTGCGTTCATCGCGCGGTAGCGCTCGGCGAAGACGGGGTCGTCGAGGGGGTTCGCGGCGGGGCCGGTGGTGCGTGCCATGACCTCAGCCTGACACGCGCCGCCGACATCGGATAGCGGAAAACGGACATGAGCGATCGGCCGCACCCTCACCCGTCGCTAGCCTGGGCGGATGGACGTACTCGACTGGCTGACCGCGGCCCTCGGCGACGAGGCGATCGCGGCGGGTGTTCTCACGACGGATCCCGCGCTCCTCGACGCGGTGCGCACCGACCGCTCCGGCTGGATCGCCGAGGGCGCGCCGCTCGCGCTCGTGAACGCGACCCGGGTGGAGCACGTGCAGGCGACGCTGCGCGCGGCGAGCGAGTTCCGCATCCCGGTCGTCCCGCGCGGTGCCGGGACGGGCCTCGCGGGCGGCGCCAACGGCACGGACGGCGCGATCGTGCTGTCGGTGGCGGGGATGGACCGCATCGTCGAGATCTCCGCCGAGGACCAGCTCGCCGTGGTCGAGCCCGGCGTCGTCAACTCCGACCTGAACGACGCGCTCGAGCCGTACGGCCTGTTCTTCGCCCCGGACCCGGCGAGCCGGGCGATCTCGACCATCGGCGGCAACATCGCCACCAACGCGGGCGGCCTGCTCTGCGCGAAGTACGGCGTGACCCGGGAGGCCGTGCTGGCGCTCGACGTGGTGCTCGCCGACGGCCGGCTCATCCGGACGGGCCATCGGACGGTGAAGGGCGTGACGGGGTTCGACCTCACGGCCCTCTTCGTCGGCTCGGAGGGCACCCTCGGCGTGATCGTCGGTGCGACCGTGCGCCTGCTCCCGATCCCGGCGGGGGAGCCGCGGACCCTCGGCGCAATCTTCCCGGATGTCGGCACCGCGGCGGCTGCGGCGGCCCGGGTCTCCGCGGCCCGGCTGCGGCCCGCGGTGATGGAGCTGATCGACGGCCCGGCGCTCGAACGCATCTCGGCCTACCTCGGCGAGCAGACGATCGCGGACGCTTTCGGCACGACCGGCGGCGGCAGCTTCCTGCTCGTGCAATTCGACGGACCGTCGGCGGGCGCGGATGCGACGGCCGCCGGCGCCCTCATCGCCGAGAGCGGCGGCACGGTGAGCGTCGCCGCCGACACCGCCGAGGGCGAGCGGCTGCTGGCCATCCGCCGCGCCTTCCATCCGGCGCTCGCCGCGAGCGGCGAGGTGCTCATCGAGGACGTCGCGGTGCCGCGCTCGCGGATGCCCGAGATGTTCGCCGCGATCGAGCGCATCTCGCAGCGGTACGGCATCCCCATCCCGACCGTCGCGCACGCCGGCGACGGCAACCTCCACCCCAACTTCGTCTACGAGGGGGAGGAGGCGCCCGCAGCGGTCTGGGAGGCCGCGGGCGATCTGTTCCGCACGGCCGTCGAGCTCGGCGGCACGCTGACCGGCGAGCACGGCGTCGGCGTGCTGAAGCGGCGTTGGCTGGCCGACGAGCTCGGCCCGGACTCGTACGAGCTCCAGGTGAAGCTCAAGTCGGTCTTCGACCCGCTCGGCATCCTCAACCCCGGCAAGGTGTTCGGCTAGAGCCGACCTGAACCGGGCTGCGACCGAAACGGCCCTTAACAGACTCGACGCCCGGTGGTGCGGCGATGCCTGCAACGCTCCCGGGACGTCGAGTTATACGACTAGGGTGCCCCTCCGCGGCGAGAACCGCAAGACCTTTCTCGCGGCCCTTCCGGCTGCGCGCAGAGCGAACGGGCTTTGACGCGGTGCCCCGTCACCGGTTGGATGGTGCACATGGCAGAGAACACCAACCAGAAGCCCGAAGTCGACGCGCCCGAGGGCCCGGCTCCGGCGACGCTCGAGATCGTCGACATCGTCGAGGGCGCCGGCGCCGAGGCGACGCCCGGCGCCAAGGTCGACGTGCACTACCTCGGTGTGGAGTACGAGACCGGCGAGGAGTTCGACTCCTCGTGGAGCCGCGGGCAGTCCATCAACTTCCCGCTCAACAACCTCATCAAGGGCTGGCAGGAGGGCATCCCGGGCATGAAGGTCGGCGGTCGCCGCAAGCTCACCGTCCCGCCGGCGCTCGCGTACGGTCCGGCCGGCGGCGGTCACCCGCTCTCGGGCAAGACCCTCATCTTCGTCATCGACCTGCTCGGCGTCAGCTGACCCCACCGCACGGCACGAAGCGCTCCCTCGGCATGGCCGCAGGGAGCGCTTCGTCGTTCGGGCGTGGAAGGGGCGGCTCGGTCAGAGCGCCGGCGGGTGCATGTGCGTCGGTACGGCGATGCGGTTCCAGATGTTGATGGTGCCGATCGCGAGGATCAGGTTCGCGAGCGCCTCGTCGCCGAACTCGGCCAGCGCCCGGTCGTAGAGCTCGTCGGACACGCCGCCGTCGTGGATCAGGGTCACCGCCTCGGTCAGCTCCAGGGCCGTGCGCTCCCGCGGTGTGAACCACGTCGACTCGCGCCAGGCGGAGACCGCGAACACCTTGCGGAGCGGGTAGCCGCCGCCCTGCAGGTCGACCGAGTGCATGTCGACGCAGAAGGTGCAGCCGTTGAGCTGCGACGCGCGCAGCTTGATGAGGTCGCCGAGCGGGGCCTCGACGTGCTCGCCGACGTAGCTGTCGAGCGCGACGACCGCGCGGTAGCCCTCGCGGGCGAGGGAGGAGATCTGGATCCGTTCTGTCATGCCTCCACGCTAGGAGCGGCATTGGTTCGGTGTAAGTTCCAATTCGAGCGATTGCGAACAGACCGATTTTCGACCGACCGACTCCTGGAGGCGCGATGGAACTGCACGTGGCGCTGGAGGGGCGGGGCGACCGCACCGACCGCATCTACCGCGCCCTCCGCGACGCCGTGCTCGACGGCCGCCTGCGCCCGGGGGAGCGGGTGCCCCCGACCCGGGAGCTCGCCGCGCGGCTGGAGGTCGCCCGGGCGACCGTGACCACCGCCTACGAGCGCCTCACGGCGGAGGGGTATCTCGTGTCCCGGGTGGGGTCCGGGACGTTCGTCGCCGCGGTCACCGGCGCGGCCGGCGGCCGGCGTCCGGTCGTCGGAGCCGCCCGCCCCGCGCCCGCCTGGCGCGGTCGCGCGGACCCGCTCTGGAGCGAACCGCATCCCGTGGCCTACGACTTCGGGGTGGGGACGCCGGATCCCGCGCTGTTCCCGCTCGCCGACTGGCGGCGCTACGTCGACGCCGAGCTGCGCGGACGGCTGCTGCGCACGGCGCACTACGGCGATCCCGCCGGGGTGGAGCGGCTCCGCTCCGGCATCGCGCGGCACCTGGGGCTGGCCCGCTCGGTCGTCGCCGGTCCCGAGGACGTGCTGGTGACCAGCGGCGCGCAGCAGGCGTTCGACCTGATCGGGCGGGTGGTCCTCCGGCCGGGCGACACGGTCGTGGTGGAGGATCCGGGCTACCCGCCGGTGCGGCAGCTGTTCGAGACGATGGGCGCGCGGGTCGTGCCCGTCCCGGTGGACGACGACGGGCTGCGGGTCGACCTGCTCCCGCCCGCCCGGCTCGTGTACGTGACGCCGTCGCACCAGTTCCCGCTGGGCGGGGTGCTCCCGATCGAGCGCCGTGTCGCGCTGCTGGAGTGGGCGGCGCGCCACGACGCGGTGATCGTCGAGGACGACTACGACAGCGAGTACCGCTTCCGCTCGCGACCGCTCGATCCGCTGCAGCGCCTCGACGCGGACGGCCGCGTGGTCTACGTGGGCACCTTCTCGAAGACGATGCTGGCGACCCTCCGGCTCGGGTTCCTCGTGGCGCCGCCGTCGCTGCTCCCGGCCCTGCGCGACGCGAAGCGCCTCACCGACTGGCACGGCGAGCCGGTCTCGCAGCACGCGATGGCGCGCTTCCTCGACTCCGGCGGGTTCGCCCGTCACATCCGCCAGGCCACGCGGGTCTACGAGGGGAGGCAGCGGATCGTCGTCGAGGAGGCGGGGCGCCTGCTGGGGGAGCACCTCGTCGTGGTGCCGTCCGTGGCCGGCCTGCACCTCGCGCTGCGCCCGAGTGGGCCCGGCTTCGACTCCGACCGGGTCGCGGCGCGTGCGGCGACGGCGGGCGTCGCCGTGCAGCCGCTGCCGCGGTTCAGCGCCGGCGAGCGACGGGAGGGGCTGCTGCTGGGGTTCGGGGCCATCGCCGTCGACGACATCCCGGACGGCCTGCGGCTGCTCGCCGACGCGGTGTCGCGCGAGCAGCCGCGGCCGTGAGCCCGGCGCCTGGCTCAGATCGCGGACCAGCCGCCGTCGGAGGCGAGCACGGCGCCGGTGACGTTGGCCGAGTCGTCGCTCAGCAGCCAGGTGATGGAGGCCGCGAGCTGCTCGGCCTGCGCGACCGGCGGGACCACCGTCTGCAGCAGCGGCCCGAGGCGCTCGCCGGCCCACGCGGAGCGCATGGTGCCCTCGACGTTGGTGGCGACGCCGCCGGGGGCGACGGCGTTCGCGCGCACGCCCTTGGGGGCGTAGAACACGCTGGTGCTCTTGGTCAGGCCGATCACGGCGTGCTTGGAGGCGGTGTACGCCGCGCCGGCGGCGGAGCCGCGCAGGCCCGCCTCGGACGAGACGTTGACGATCGAGCCGGAGCCCGCCTCGACCATGAGCGGCAGGACGGCGCGGCTGAGACGCATGATCGCGGTCACGTTGACGGTGAACACACGGTCCCAGGTGGCGTCGTCGACCTCGGCCGGCGGCAGGAAGCCGTCCATGATGCCGGCGACGTTGGCGAGGGCGTCGACGCGGCCGCCCGCGGCCTCCAGCAGCTTCGCGATGGTCTCCTCGCTGGAGACGTCGCCCGCCACGGTGGAGATCTCGAGGCCGGGGTTCTCGTCGACCAGCGCGGCGAGCCGCTCGGCCGAGATGTCGCTGCCGATGACGCGGGCGCCCTCGGAGGCGAGGCGCAGCGCGGTGGCCTTGCCGATGCCGGAGCCGGCTCCCGTGACGATGGCGGTCTTACCGGCGAAACGGCCGGGCGTGATGGTGCTCATGGTGTTCTCTCCTCGGGTCTTCCTCGACGGAACCTGCGACGCCCGCACCGGGCGTCGCCCTATTTATAGCACTCGGTGCCATAATGAATCCCATGAGTTCGCCGACAGCCGATCCCGCCCCGCGCCGCCGCGGGCGTCCCGCCGACGTGGACCCGGAGCGCGTCGCCCTCCTGGCGCTGCGGCACTTCGACGAGCACGGCTACGAGGCGACGACGATGGACGACATCGCCGGGCTCGCCGGCATCGGCCGCCGCACCCTCTTCCGCTACTTCCCGAGCAAGCCCGCCCTGGTGTGGGGCGGGATGGAGCCCGTCGTCGAGCGCATGAACGCCGTGCTCGAGACGGCGCCCGACGACGAGCCGGTGCGGGACGTGCTCGCCCGCGCGATCACGGCCTCCCTCGACCTCGCGCCCGACTCCCTCGAAGCGACCAGGCGGCGGCTGCGCCTGCTCGGCTCCGACCCGGCGCTCATCGCGTTCGGCCTCGCGCGGCTGAGCGCCGACCACGGGATGGTCGCGGCCTTCCTGGCCCGCCGGCTCGGCGAACCCGTGGATGGCCTCCGGGTGCACGTGCTCGCGGACGCGCTCGGGTCCGCCAACTTCTCGGCGCTCATCTGGTGGGCGCGCAACGACGAGGGCGACCCCGCTGCGATCGCGGTGGCCGCCCTCGACGAGCTGCTGCGCGGGTTCTGACCCGCGGTTCCTCGCGGCTCGGTGTCAGCCGTTCGGGAGGATGACCGCGCGCCCGCGGATCTTCCCCTCGTGCAGGCGCTCGTACGCCTTCGGGGCCTCGTCGAGCGAGTAGGTCTCGATCTCGACCTCCACCTGCCCGGCGCGCGCCAGGTCCAGGACCTCGATCAGCTCGGCGCGGGAGCCCCAGTACGGCGTCCGCACCGCCACGTCGTAGGCGATACGGCCGAAGCCGACCGCGAGCGCGCCCCCGCCGATCCCGACGATGGTGACGTCGCCCTCCGCCGCCGCCATCGCGCCGGCGAGCTCGACCGTCGGCTGCACGCCCACGAAGTCGAAGACCGCGTCCGCGCCGCGCCCTCCCGTCAGCTGCTGCACGGACGCGACCGCGTCCGGGTTCGACAGGAACGTGTGGTGCGCGCCGACCGCGGTCGCGAGGTCGAGCTTCTCCTGGTTGACGTCGAGCGCGACGACGGTCGCGCCGCTGATCGCGCGCAGGATCTGGATGCCCACGTGGCCGAGGCCGCCCGTGCCGATCACGACGGCCGTCGTCCCCGCGCCGAGCTTCGGCAGCGAGTTCTTGATGGCGTGGTACGGCGTGAGGCCGGCGTCGGTGAGCGAGACGTTCCTCACCGGGTCGAGGCCGTCGAGCGGCACCAGGTGGCGCTCGCTGTCGACGACCATGTACTCCGCCATCGAACCGGGCGCTCCGAGCCCGGGCGGGCGGATCTGCTCGGCCTGGGCGTTGAGGCAGTAGTTCTCCTTGCCCTGGGCGCACATGTGGCAGCGCCCGCAGCCCCACGGCCCGTACACCGCCACCGCGTCGCCGGGATGCACGCCCGTGACGCCGGCGCCGACGGCCTCCACGATCCCGGCGCCCTCGTGCCCGAGGGTGAGGGGGAGGCCGTAGACGTACTGCTCGGCGGGGAGGCCCATGATGAACTCGTCCGAGTGGCACACCCCGGCGGCGGTGACCTTCAGCAGGACCTGGCCGGGCCCGACCTCCGGGTCGGGGACCTCGACGACGACGGGACGGGAGCCGATCTCGCGATATTGCAATGCCTTCATGGTCAGGACGCTACCCCGCGGGGCCGCGCCGCTCTAGGACCGCGATGGCCCTCGCCACGGCCGCCCGCACGGCGGTACCGTGTGCGCATGCCGACCATCGAGAGCTTCCCGTCCGGCACGCCGATCTGGGTCGACCTCCAGTCGTCCGACCAGCCGGCCGCCGTCGCCTTCTACCGCGCCTTCTTCGGGTGGGACGCGCCCGACGCCGCCGCCGAGACCGGGGGCTACTCCATCGCGACCCTCCGTGGCATCCCCGTCACCGCCATCGGCCCCCTGTCTGCGGGAGTCGAGCGGTCCGTGTGGACGCTCTACTTCGCCGTCCCCGACATCGACGCGTCCGCCGCAGCCGCGACGGCCGGCGGGGGAGCGGTGCTGCTGCCGCCCGGAGAGCTGGCCCCCGGCGTCCGGCTCGCGATCGTCGCCGACCCGGCCGGCGCCGTCTTCGGCCTCTGGCAGCGGGAGCAGGACTCGCCCTGGCTGCGCGACGAGCCCGGCGCCGTCGACTGGCTGGAGCTCGTCGAGCACGGGGTGGAGGGGTCGTTCGCCTTCTATGTGTCGGTGCTCGGGGTCGCCGTCAGCGAGATGCGCGTCGGCGACGCCCCGTACGGGCTGTTCGACGTCGGCACGACGAGCGTCGCGGGCGCGACGGAGGCGCCGGAGGGGACGACCGCGCACTGGCTCGTCTACTTCACCGTCGCCGACCTCGACGAGGCGCTGGAGCGGTTCGCCGCCCTCGGCGGGACGGTGCTGGATCAGCCGACCGCGGCGCCCGGCGTCGGTCGCTGGGCGGTGGTCGCCGACCCGCAGGGAGGCGGGTTCGCGCTGCTCCAGCCGGAGCGCCCGGCGGGCTGAGTCACCGGCGCCGTCTGGTAGACTCCTCAGGTTGCCGTCTAACGGCCGCGGAGAAAGAGAGCCCAGGCATCAGGCCCCGGGCACCGCGCAACGAACAGGAAGGGGATCCCGTCTATGGCACTGGATGCTGATATCAAGAAGGCGATCATCGAAGAGTACGCTACCCACCCCGGTGACACCGGTTCCCCCGAGGTCCAGGTTGCGATCCTGACCAAGCGGATCAAGGATCTCACCGAGCACCTCAAGGAGCACAAGCACGACCACCACTCGCGTCGTGGCCTGCTTCTCCTGGTCGGTCAGCGTCGTCGTCTGCTGGGCTACCTGTCGGACATCGACATCAACCGCTACCGTGCGCTCATCGAGCGCCTCGGACTGCGTCGCTAGTCTCCGCAGACGTCAGCTCTTCGCTGACACCGCGAGCTTCTTCGGAACGGGCCGTCACCTTCGGGTGGCGGCCCGTTCTGTGTGTGCGGACGTCGTCCGCGAGATCAGCGGTGCTCGGGATCGGTCCCCGGCCGCACGGGGGAGTCGTCGCGCAGGTCGATGCGCGTGCGTCCTTCGTCTCCCTCGCCGACCTCGATGCGGGGTGCCGCATCCTCCTCGGTCGCCTTCGGGGCGGTGGTCAGCTGATCGGTGCGGGCGTCGTCGTGGTCGGGCGTGTCAGCCATGGTGCTCCTCGGGTCGGTCGGACTCCACCATCCCGCGCCCCGGCCCTCCCGACAACCCCTCAGTGGAACTGCGGGATGACCAGCCAGATCCCGTAGAGGACGGCCGCGACGCAGATCGCGATGCACACGACGGCCGCGGCGGTGGCGAGGGGCGGCCGGTGGAAGGTCGCAGCAGCGGAGGCCGGAGCCGTCGACCGCTCGTCGGAACCGTCCAGGGGAGCCCCCAGCGCGAGCAGCCGGAGCGCCAGCGCGTAGAAGCAGACGATCACCACGGTCGCCGCGAGCGCGACGAGGAGCACCACGATGAACGAGCCCCAGTCGACGCCGAGGAACTGGCCTGCTCCCGTGTCGTCCGCGGTGCGCAGGAGCTGTGTCGCGTTCATCGTGCCTCCGTCCCCGCCGACGCGGTGGCGCGCGCGTCCGGCGCCTCCTCGTCCACGTCGTTCACGTTCTCGCGGGTCACCGGGTGGCGCCGCGCCAGGGCGTAGAGGCCGAGGCCGCCGATCAAGGCGACGATCGCGACCGCGACCAGCCCGATCACGCTGGTCGACGCGACCCAGGCGGCGAGTCCGCCCACCAGTGCGGCCGCCGGGAGGGTGATGACCCAGGCGGTCGCGATGCGCCCGACGATGCCCCAGTGCACGGAGGCGAGCCGCTTGCCGAGCCCGCTGCCGACGACGGCGCCGGAGGTGACCTGCGTCGTCGAGAGCGCGAAGCCGAGGTGCGACGACACCAGGATGGTCGCGGCGGCACTGGTCTCGGCGGCGAAGCCCTGCGGGGACTTCACGTCGGTGATGCGCTTGCCGACGGTGCGCATGATGCGCCAGCCGCCGAGGTAGGTGCCGAGGGCGATCGCGAGGCCGCAGGCCAGGATCACCCACAGCTCCGGGCCGGAGTCCGCGCTCTGATAGCCGGCGGCGATGAAGGTCAGCGTGATGACGCCCATCGTCTTCTGCGCGTCGTTCGTGCCGTGCGCCAGGGAGACGAGAGAGGCCGAGACGGTCTGGCCGTGGCGGAATCCCGCTTCCGCCCCGTGCGCCCGTGCGTTCGCGGTGATGCGGTACGCGGCGAACGTCGCGAGCAGCGCGACGAGACCCGCGACCGCGGGGGAGAGCAGCGCCGGGATGACGACCTTCGTCAGCAGCACTCCCCAGTTGACGGCGTTGAGACCGCCGCCGATGATCGCGGCGCCGATCAACCCGCCGAACAGGGCGTGCGTCGAGCTCGACGGGAGCCCGAAGTACCACGTCGTGAGGTTCCACAGCACGGCGCCGACCAGCCCGGCGAAGATGAGGGTCGGGGTGATCTCGACCCCCGATCCGCCCTCCTGGATGATGCCCCCGGAGATCGTCTTGGCGACCTCGGTCGAGAGGAACGCCCCGACGAGGTTCAGCACGGCCGAGATCGCCACCGCGACCCGTGGTCTCAGCGCCCCGGTCGCCACCGAGGTCGCCATCGCATTGGCCGTGTCGTGGAAGCCGTTCGTGAAATCGAACACGAGGGCGATCACGACGACCAGCACGACGGTGATGAGCACATCCATCTGCGTCCGCCTTCCGTCAGGATCCGTACGGTCTCCTGAGTACGCCGGTTCGGCGCGGCGCGTGTGAACTCCGGGTGAACACTGCCGCCGGTGCGTCGTGCGTATCCTGACGGCATGCATGAACTGCCGGTGGCCGCGGTGGATCCCGAGGCCGTCGCCGACGCCCTGTCGGCCGCCCACGGGAGCGAGGTGGCGGGCATGGACGCGCTGGATGCAGCGGTCTGGCGGGTGCGCGGTCGGGACGGGCCCGACTGGGTGGCGCGCGCCTTCCCGTCCTCGCGACCGGTGGACGCCGTGCGCGGCGATGCCGGGATCCTGGCGTGGCTGGCGGAGCACGACTACCCGGCCGAGCGGCTCGCCGCGGAGGACGCCGTCTCGGTCGTCGACGGCCATCCCGTGATCGTGACCGGGTTCGTCCACCCGGTGCCGCGCGAGGAGCGCCGCGACACCATCAAGGCGGCAGGCGGCCTGCGCGCCCTCGGCGGGATGGTCGCTCGCCTGCACGCCCTCTCGCTCGCGCCGGGAGCGCCGTCGCGCCCGGGAGGAGCGTGGCACCACGCCGCGGAGGGAGCGCCGCGCGCCGAGCTCGACGCAGCGACCGCCTGGCTGGTGGAGGCGATGGCGACGGCTCCCGCGGGCGATCGGGAGCCCCTCGCCGAGCTGATCGCGGCGCTCGACGACGCGGAGGACGGCGCGGGGCCGCCCGCGGGCGTGGTGCACCCCGATCCCGTGCTCGCGAACGTCGTGGCGGCGCCCGGCCCCGGGATGGTGCTGGTCGACTGGGCGGGGGCCGGGATCGGCCCGCGCGTGTGGCCGCTCGCCTTCCTGCTCTGGGCGGAGGGCGTCAAAGACCTCCGCAGGGTCGATCTCGTCGCCGCCGGCTATCGCCGGGTGCTCGGGAGCGAACTCGGACCCGGCGGCGCCCTCGAACCGGAGGAGCTCGAGCGGCTGGCGGGGCTCATCCCGACCCGTCACCTGGTCTTCACCGCGCTGAACGTCGCCCGCGGCCGACTCCGCCCCGCGGCCGCCGTGCAGTCGGTGCGGACCGAGGCGGCACGCGCGCAGAGGACCGCCGACCGTGCGCGCCGGGTCTTCACTGCTCGGCCGTCAGCACCTCGCGACGACCGGAACTGACGCCCGCGACCGCCCGGTTGCTAGTCTCGGCGCCGTGGCACTCCCATTCCTGCCGTACACCGTCGTCGGCATCGTCCACCTCGTCGCGATCGCGGTCGGCGCCGACGGGCTCGTCGCCGTGACCAAGCCGCTGCTCATGCCCGCCCTGCTGCTCGCGCTGCTCGTCGCGCTGCCGTCTGCGGCGCGCCGCTCCGAGACGGCGCTCTGGGCCGGTCTTGGCATCCTGCTCGGCTGGCTGGGGGACGTGTCGCTGATGGATGCCGGAGCCGGCTTCGTGATCGGGCTCGGGTTCTTCCTGCTCGGGCACGTCGCGTACGTCGTGCTGTTCGTGCGCCGGATGCGGACGGGGCGTCCGCGCTGGTGGTCGGCCGGATACGCCCTGTGGTTCGTCGCGCTGCTGGTCGTGCTCGCCCCGCACGCGGGCGCTCTGCTCGTGCCGCTCGCGCTGTACGGGCTCTCGCTCGTCGCCCTCGGCGTCACGGGATCGGCCTGCTCGCCCTGGATCGCCGCCGGCGTCGCCTGCTTCGTGGTCTCGGACAGCCTGCTCGGCCTCGACCGGTTCCTCCCCGGCTTCGCGCTGCCGCAGGTCGACCTCGCGATCATGGTCACCTACATCGCCGCGCAGGGGCTGATCGCGTTCGGCGTGGTGCGCCGGGCACGCGCGGTCGCGCTCGTCCCCGCGCTGGTCTGACGCCGCTACGCGGTCGGTCGGACGGTCTCCGGCGCGTCTCCGGCTGCCTTCCGTGCGGCGATCGCCCGGTCGACGAGCGTCGCGGCGACGAGCGCGGCCGCGACGACGGCGATCCCGATGACGACACCGACCAGGCCGATGAGCGGCGACGCGAGCGGGAGGGCCAGCACCAGGACGATCGCTGCCGCCGTCTTGAGTGGCCGGATGACGACCTCCGGCACCAGCGGAGCGTGCAGCACGTAGAGCATGAGCAGGAACACCGCGACCGGGATGGCGACCGCGTACTCGACGGCGGTGTCGGACGCGCCGTGGTGCTCCGCTCCCGCCTGCACCGCGACCTCCAGCCCCGCCCCGAGCGCCGCCAGCGCGGCGAAGACGAAGAAATGCCCGTAGCCCCAGTAGAAAGCGCGCCCGCGCTTGCTCGACAGCCCCTCGCCCGCCGGCTCGAGGAAGTACAGCCACCAGAGCGCGAACAGCAGCACGAGGCCCGCGACGGCGATGGCGACCAGCGCGCCGGACACGCCGTGGGCGGCGAGACCCTTCTGCACGCCGATGGCCGAGGCCGAGACGGACTCCCCGAGCACGATGATCGTGAACAGCCCGTAGCGCTCGGCGATGTGGTGCGGATGCCAGGAGGTCATCCCCGTCCGCTCCGCCCATAGCGGCACCGACAGCTCCAGCACGACGCCGAGCAGGAAGAGCCACGGACGCATCCCGGGCGGCAGGAAGCCCCAGGCGACCCACAGCAGCTGCACCGCCGCGACGCCGCTCGCGTACCGCACCGCGGTGGTGCGGCCCTCCGCGTGCTCGACGGCGGCCCGGACCCACTGCCCGACCAGCGCGAGCCGCATGATAAGGTAGCCGACGATGATCGCGGTGAAGTCGGACAGCGCGAACGCGGCGGGCACCCCGGCGGCGAGCACCAGCACGCCGCCCATCTGGACGAGCGTCATCAGCCGGTACGGCACGTCGTCCGTGTCGTAGGCGGACGCGAACCAGGTGAAGTTCATCCACGCCCACCAGATGGCGAAGAACACCATCAGGTACGGGCCGAGCTTGTCGAACGCGTGGCCGGCCTCGCCCGCGTGGGCGAGCTGCGAGGCGACCTGCGCGATGGCCACGACGAACGTCAGATCGAAGAGCAGCTCCAGCGGGCTGGAGACGCGATGGCGCTCCTCCGTCGAGCGACCGGACATCGGGATGCGGAACGCGATGCTCATGTGCGCAAGCATAGGAGGATGCCCCGTCGCATCCTGGCCGCCGTCACCCTCGTGTACCTGCTCGTCGTCGCGTGGATCACGCTGAACCCGTTCCCGCCGGACCCGCACGGCAACCGCCTGCTCACGTCGCTGCTCGCGCTGTTCGCCGAGACCCCGCTGCTGGCCTGGGTGACCTACGACGTCGTCGAGTTCAGCGCGAACATCCTGATGTTCGTGCCGATGGGGGTGCTGCTCACCCTGCTGCTCGGCCGCGAGCACTGGTGGCTGGCGCTCACCCTCGGCGTCGTCGCGACCCTCACCATCGAGTTCGTGCAACTGTTCCTGCCGGCACGCTTCAGCGACCCGCGCGACCTCCTGTCGAACACCCTAGGCACCCTCCTAGGCATCGCGATCCTCCACCTCGCGTCGACCGCCCACCACAAACCCACCCCCGCCCCGTAGCCCGCGAGCACAGGAAAAGTGCTTCGTTCTGCGCATGGAACGAGCACTTTTCCTGTGCTCGCGGGCCACGGGTAGCGTGGAGCGGGTGGAGACGGTGGTGAAGGAGCGTGGCGGCGCGCCTGAGCGGTTCTTCGAGGCGGAGGCCGCGGGGTTGCGCTGGCTCGCCGCGGCCGAGGGCGGGGGCGGGGGAGGCGCGCGTATCGTCCGCGTCGCGTCCGTCGAGCCGGGCCGCATCGAGCTGGAGCGCATCGCCGAGGCGCGACCCACGGCGGAGGACGCCCGGGAGTTCGGCGCCGCACTCGCCGCGACGCACGCCGCCGGGGCCGCCGCGTTCGGCGCTCCGCCGGACGGCTGGGACGGCCCGCTCTACATCGGCCGGCGCCCACTGCCCATCGCCCACGAGACGTCGTGGGGCCGCTTCTACGCGAGAGACCGCGTGCAGCCGTACCTCGACATCGCGGTGGAGGCCGGGGGCGTCACGGCCGCGCAGCTCCCCGTCATCCGGGAGGCGGTGGAGCGCGTCGCCTCGGGCGAGCTCGACGACGGCGAGCCTCCCGCGCGCCTTCACGGCGACCTCTGGAACGGCAACGTGCTCTGGTCGGCCGACGGCGCCGTCCTGATCGACCCGGCCGCGCACGGCGGCCACCGCGAGACCGATCTCGGGATGCTCACGCTCTTCGGCCTCCCGTTCCTGGACGACGTGCTGGCGGGCTACGACGCCGCGCGCCCGCTGCGGCCCGGCTGGCGCGCACGCATCCCGCTGCACCAGTTGCACCCGCTCGCCGTGCACGCCGCCGGCCACGGACCGGCCTACGGGCGGGCGCTCGCCGAGGCCGCACGCGCCACGCTCGCCCTCTGACCGCCGGACGGAGGGGCGCGACTGATAGGATGCTCGTGGTCGGCTGTGTGCCGACCGCCGGAGCAGGCTGGCAGGAGCTGGTCCTCGGTGGTGGTATCCGGATGCGCGACGAGCGCAGCCGTGTATTTCTACTGATGGCCAGACGGGCTCAGCCCACGCACCCGCATGGGATGCCGCGTACACGTCGGACGTGTCGATCTGCCTGCTCGCTCCTTGGAGAGTCGCGCCCACACGGGGCCGCGACGTTAAACAAAGGAGAAAGACCTCTTGGAAGGTCCCGAAATCAAATTCGCCGAAGCCGTGCTCGACAACGGCCGCTTCGGCACCCGCACCGTCCGGTTCGAGACCGGACGCCTCGCCCAGCAGGCGCAGGGCGCCGTGGCCGCGTACCTCGACGAGGAGACGATGCTGCTGAGCGCGACGAGCGCCAGCAAGCACCCGAAGGACAACTTCGACTTCTTCCCGCTGACCGTCGACGTGGAGGAGCGCTCCTACGCCGCCGGCAAGATCCCCGGCTCGTTCTTCCGTCGTGAGGGCCGCCCCTCGACCGAGGCGATCCTCGTCTGCCGTCTGATCGACCGCCCGCTGCGCCCCTCGTTCGTCGAGGGTCTCCGCAACGAGGTCCAGATCGTCATCACCGTCCTGAGCATCGCCCCGGACGAGTTCTACGACGCTCTCGCGATCAACGCGGCCAGCGCCTCCACCCAGATCTCCGGTCTGCCGTTCTCCGGCCCGATCGCGGGTGTGCGCCTGGCGCTCATCCCCGGCAACGGCCAGCACGCCGACCAGTGGATCGCGTTCCCGAAGGCCTCGCAGCTCGAGGAGGCCGTCTTCGACCTCACCGTCGCGGGCCGCGTCCTCACCAACGCGGACGGCTCCGAGGGCGACGTCGCGATCATGATGGTCGAGGCGGAGGCCACCGAGCACAGCTGGAACCTCATCCAGGGCGGCGCCGTCAAGCCGAACGAAGAGGTCGTCGCACAGGGCCTGGAGGCGGCGAAGCCGTTCATCCGCCAGCTCGTCGGCGCCCAGAACGTCATCGCGCAGCAGTCCGCGAAGGCGATCGCCGACTACCCGGTGTTCCTGCCCTACTCGAAGGAGACCTACGACAACGTCGCCGGCCTCGCCTACGACGAGCTGGTGAACGTCTACCAGATCGCCGACAAGATCGAGCGCCAGAACGCCGACGACGCCCTCAAGGAGCGCGTCAAGGCGGCCCTCATCGAGAAGGTGGAGGCGGGCGTCCTCGACTCCGAGGTCCTCACCCAGTTCTCGGCGGCCTACAAGTCCGTCTCGAAGGTGGTCATGCGCGGCCGTGTGCTGCGCGAGGGCATCCGCATCGACGGCCGCGGCCTGACCGACATCCGTCCGCTCGACGCCGAGGTGCAGGTCATCCCGCGCGTCCACGGCTCGGCGATCTTCCAGCGCGGCGAGACCCAGATCCTGGGCGTCACCACGCTGAACATGCTCAAGATGGAGCAGCAGATCGACTCGCTGTCGCCGGTCACCAAGAAGCGCTACCTGCACCACTACAACTTCCCGCCCTACTCGACCGGTGAGACCGGCCGGGTCGGTTCGCCGAAGCGTCGCGAGATCGGGCACGGCTTCCTCGCCGAGCGCGCCCTCGTGCCGGTGCTGCCGAGCCGCGACGAGTTCCCCTACGCGATCCGCCAGGTGTCCGAGGCCCTCGGCTCCAACGGCTCGACGTCGATGGGCTCCGTCTGCGCCTCCACCCTGTCGCTGCTCAACGCCGGTGTGCCGCTGCGCGCCCCGGTCGCCGGCATCGCCATGGGCCTGATCTCCGACGTCGTCGACGGCGAGACCCGCTACGCGGCCCTCACCGACATCCTGGGCGCCGAGGACGCGCTGGGCGACATGGACTTCAAGGTCGCCGGCACGAGCGAGTTCGTCACGGCGATCCAGCTCGACACCAAGCTCGACGGCATCCCCTCGGAGGTCCTCGCGGGTGCGCTGACGCAGGCGAAGGATGCTCGCACGACCATCCTGAGCGTGCTCAACGCCGCGATCGACGCGCCGGACGAGATGGCCCCGACCGCGCCGCGCGTGATCTCGGTCCAGATCCCCGTCGACAAGATCGGCGAGCTGATCGGCCCGAAGGGCAAGACGATCAACGCGATCCAGGACGAGACCGGCGCCGACATCTCCATCGAGGAGGACGGCACCGTCTACATCGGCGCCGTCGACGGTCCGTCGGCCGAGGCCGCTCGCGCCCAGGTCAACGCGATCGCGAACCCGACCAACCCGGAGATCGGCGAGCAGTTCCTCGGAACCGTCGTCAAGATCGCCGCGTTCGGTGCGTTCGTCTCGCTCCTGCCGGGCAAGGACGGCCTGCTGCACATCTCCGAGGTGCGCAAGCTCGCCGGTGGCAAGCGCGTCGAGAACGTCGAGGACGTGCTCGGCGTCGGCCAGAAGATCCTGGTGGAGATCACCAAGATCGAAGACCGCGGCAAGCTCTCGCTCGCCCCGGTGATCGCCGACGAGGCCGACACGCACGGCCGCGACGCCGCTTCCGAGGGCCCCTCGGAGCCGGCGGAGGGCTGATCCCCGCTCGCTGATCCAGCACGCGAAGGCCGCGCCGACCTCTGGTCGACGCGGCCTTCGCGCGTTCGGGTCGCCGAGGCGCACGACGTGCACGCGTATGCGCCGAGGCGGCGGACAGTTCGCCGTCTCGGTGCCGCTCAGTCGCGGGTGAGGAGAGGGCGCAGGCGGAACGGGATCAGCTCGCCCATGTCGAGCGAGGTCTCGGCGCGGACCACGCCTTCGGTCGACTGGATGGCGCCGGTGATGCGGAAGAGGTCCTCCGCGTCGCGCGCCAGCACGCGCAGGAGCAGGTCGGAGGACCCGGAGAGTCCGTGCGCCTCCACGATCTCCGGGATGCCGGTGAGGTGCTCGACGATCGCGGCGAGCAGCTGCTGCTGCACGTGGACCGTCACGTAGGCGGCCAGCGGATATCCGGCGGCGCGGGCGTCGATGCGCCGCTCGAACGACAGGAACGCGCCGCTGCGCTCCAGCTCGGCGAGTCGCGCCTGGACCGTGTTGCGGCTGAGGCCGAGGCGGTCGGCGAGGGAGACGTTGGTCGACCGCGGGTCGTCCGCGAGGGCGACGAGGATGCGGCGGTCGGTGCTGTCGAACGTGCGCATAGTGTGAAAGGTAGCACCGGGGCCGCGTCCCGGATAGGGCAGTCTGCACGGTCGACACGCCGCTGGTTGTGCGTCCTGATCGCACAGCGTAGCCTTCCGATTAATTCCGGCAAAGGGGCCGGAGGCCGGAGCGGCCCGTCACGAGCGAGCCGCCCCGGGCATGAGAGTGAAGGTTGCGTGAACCGTGACGATCGACAATCAGCCTGGTGTGCACCTCGGCCGCGATGGCGGCCTCGACGACGTGCGACTCCCCGCGGGGGCCGACACCGTCCAGCTCCTGACGCCGACGGGGGAGCGGCTGAGCGACGACCGCTACGACGCGTGGGTCTCCGACATCGGCCCCGACCAACTGCTCGACCTCTACGAGGACATGGTGGTCATCCGCCGCATCGACGCGGAGGCCACCGCTCTGCAGCGCCAGGGCGAGCTCGGCCTGTGGCCGCCGCTGCTCGGACAGGAGGCCTCCCAGATCGGCTCCGGGCGCGCGCTGCGCTCCGACGACTTCGTCTTCTCCAGCTACCGCGAGCACGGCGTCGCCTACTGCCGCGGTGCGGGCCTCGTCGACCTGCTGCGCGTGTGGCGCGGCACGACCCAGAGCGGCTGGAACCCGTACGACATCAACATGGCGACCCCGCAGGTCATCATCGGCGCGCAGACCCTGCACGCCACGGGATACGCGCTCGGCATCCAGGCCGACGGCACGGATGCGGTCGCGGTCGCCTACTTCGGCGACGGCGCGACGAGCGAGGGCGATGTGAGCGAGGCCCTGATCTTCGCCGCCACCTATGCCGCCCCGGTCGTGTTCTTCTGCCAGAACAACCAGTACGCGATCTCGGAGCCGGTCGGGCTGCAGGCGCAGCGGCCGATCGCCGAGCGCGCCCCCGGCTTCGGCGTGCCGAGCATCCGCGTCGACGGCAACGACGTGCTCGCCGTGCTCGCGGCCTCCCGTGCCGCCCTCGACCGCGCCCGCTCGGGAGGCGGCCCGACCTTCATCGAGGCCGTCACCTACCGGATGGGGCCGCACACCACGGCGGACGACCCCACCCGCTACCGCGACCCGTCCGAGCTGGACGAGTGGCGCGGCCGCGACCCGATCTCCCGGGTGGAGGCGCACCTCGACGCCCAGGGGCGCCTCGACGAGGAGCGCCTCACGCGCATCCACGCGAAGGCCGACGCCGTGGCCGCCGAGATGCGCGCGGGCTGCCTGGCCCTGCGCGACCCGGAGCCGCTCACGGTCTTCGACAACGTCTACGCCGAGCCGCACACCGGCATCGCGCGCCAGCGGGACCACTACTCGCGCTACCTGCGCACGTTCGTCGGGGGTGACGGACGGTGACCACCCTCACCATGGCGAAGGCCATCAACGCGGGCCTGCGCAAGGCGCTCGCGGGAGACCCGCACGTGGTGCTGATGGGGGAGGACATCGGCACGCTGGGCGGGGTGTTCCGGGTGACCGACGGACTCCAGACCGAGTTCGGCCCGCGCCGGGTGATGGATTCGCCCCTGGCCGAGTCGGGCATCCTGGGCACCGCCGTCGGGATGGCGTACCGCGGGTACCGCCCGGTGGTCGAGATCCAGTTCGACGGGTTCATCTACCCGGCGTTCGACCAGATCGTGAGCCAGGTGGCGCGGATGCACTACCGGACCGACGGCGCCGTGCGGATGCCGATCACGATCCGCGTGCCGTTCGCCGGCGGGATCGGCGCGGCCGAGCACCACTCCGACTCGCCCGAGGCATACTTCGCCCACGCGGCGGGGCTGCGCGTCGTGAGCCCGTCCGATCCGCAGGACGCGTACACGCTCATCCAGCAGGCCATCGCCTCCGACGACCCCGTGCTCTACTTCGAGCCGAAGCGCCGCTACCACGCCAAGGGCGAGGTGGACGAAGCCGCCGCCCTGGCGGACGCGCGCCCGATGGGCACCGCTCGCGTCATGGCGACCGGCGGCGACGTGACCCTTGTGACCTACGGCGGCCTGGTGCAGCTGGCCAGGGATGCGGCCGTGGCGGCCGGCGACGAGGGCGTCTCCGTCGAGGTGATCGATCTGCGCTCGCTCTCGCCCCTCGACCTGGACACGGTCGTCGCCTCGGTGCGCAAGACCGGCCGGCTCGTGGTGACGCACGAGGCCGCGCTCTCCGGCGGACTCGGCGCGGAGATCTCGGCGTCGATCACCGAGCGCTGCTTCTACGAGCTCGAGCACGCGCCGGTGCGCGTCACCGGGCACGACATCCCCTACCCGGCCGCACGGCTGGAGTCGGCGCACCTGCCCGACCTCGACCGCATCCTGGACGGCATCGACCGCGTCATGGACCGGCCGAACTCCCTCTCGGGGGTGGAGGACTGATGGCGGTCAAGGATTTCGCCCTGCCGGATCTCGGCGAGGGCCTCACCGAGTCGGAGCTGGTGAGCTGGAAGGTCGCGGTCGGCGACAGCGTGCACCTGAACCAGATCATCGCCGAGGTGGAGACGGCCAAGGCGCTCGTCGAGCTGCCGGCGCCGTACGACGGTCGCGTGTCGCGCCTCTACGTCGAGCCGGGGGTGACGGTCGCGGTGGGGGAGCCCCTCGTCGCGTTCGAGGTGGCGGGCGCGGAGCCAGTACCCGCTGACGGTCCTGACGGAGCGGGCGACCGCGCCGACGTGCCGGAACCGACGCTGGTCGGCTATGGCGCCCGTCCCGATGCGACGACCCGGCCCGCGCGCCGGGCCCGCCCCGGTCTGGCTCCGGCCGGACAGGCACGGGAGGCCGCCCCCGCGCGAGAGACCGCAGCGGCCGTCGCCCCCGCGCCCGCGGCAGCGCAGGCGGCCACCGCGACGGCCCTGGCCGAGCGTCCCCGCGCCACCCCGCCCGTGCGCAAGCTGGCCCGCGAGCGCGGCATCGACCTCGGTACCGTGACCGGGACCGGTGCGCGCGGCCTGATCACGCGGCAGGACCTCGACGCCGTGGCGGCGGGAGGTCCGGCGACGGCGGGCGGGTCGCACCGCCTTCCCGTCTCCGCGGCCCCGACTGCACCGGCGACACCGAGCGCACCGGCGACCGCGGACCGCGGCGACGTGCGCATCCCGATCCGCGGCGTGCGCAAGGCGACGGCCGAGGCGATGGTGCGCAGCGCGTTCTCGGCCCCGCAGGCCACGGTCTTCCTCACCGTCGACGTCACCGCGACGTCCGAGCTCGTCGAGCGGCTGCGCGCGCGCACCGCGGAGGGCGAGGCCAGGCCGGGCCTGCTCGCCGTCGTGGCCAAGGCCCTGTGCCTGGCGATCCGGCGCACCCCCGAGGTGAACGCCCGCTGGGACGACGACGCGCAGGAGATCGTGCAGTCGGGCGCCGTCCATCTCGGCATCGCCGCCGCGACCCCGCGCGGGTTGCTCGTGCCGGTGGTGCGGGATGCGGACCTGCTCCCGCTCACCGACCTCGCCGGCGCGATCCGCACTCTCGCGGAGACCGCCCGCTCGGGACGGACGGCTCCCGCCGACCTCTCCGGCAGCACCATCACGATCACGAACGTCGGCGTCTTCGGCGTCGACGCGGGCACGCCGATCGTGACGCCGGGGGAGGCTGCGATCCTGGCACTGGGTGCGGTGCGCCGTCAGCCGTGGGAGCACGACGGCGGCATCGCGCTGCGCGACGTGCTCACGCTGGCGCTCTCGTTCGACCACCGGATCGTGGACGGTCAGCAGGCGTCGATCCTGCTCGCCGATCTCGGCCGCATCCTGAACGACCCGGCGTCGGTGCTGGCGTTCGTCTGACCGGAGGGGTGCGTCGCCGAGCAGGTTCGGCTATGCGTGCAGCGCCGCGTTGAGCTCCACGCCGGAGCCGGCGCGGCGCAGCACCTCGACGGCGCCGGAGACGGAATTGCGGCGGAAGAGCAGCCCGGGAACGCCGGAGAGCTCGACGGCCTTCACCGTCTGCGGGCGTCCGTCGGCGGTGGGAGCGGCGTCGACGACGACGACCTTGGTGCCGGCCGTGACGTACAGGCCCGCCTCGACGACCGAGTCGTCGCCGATGGAGATGCCGATGCCGGAGTTGGCGCCGAGCAGCGCGCGCTCGCCGATCGCGACGCGCTGCGTGCCGCCGCCGGAGAGGGTGCCCATGATGGACGCGCCGCCGCCGATGTCCGAGCCGTCGCCGACGACGACGCCCTGGGAGATGCGGCCCTCGACCATCGAGGAGCCGAGCGTCCCCGCGTTGAAGTTGACGAAGCCCTCGTGCATCACGGTGGTGCCGGGGGCGAGGTGGGCGCCGAGCCGCACGCGCGACGCGTCGGCGATGCGCACGCGGTCGGGCGTGACGTAGTCGAGCAGGCGCGGGAACTTGTCGATGCCCGTGACGTGGATGCCGGCGCGCTGGAGGGCGGGACGCAGGCGGTCGAAGTCGGCCGGGAGCACCGGGCCCGCGTTCGTCCAGGTGACGATCGGCAGGTGGCCGAAGATCCCGTCGAGGTTCAGGGTGTTGGGCGCGACCAGGAGGTGCGAGAGGAGGTGCAGGCGCAGGTACGCGTCCGGCGTGGAGGCCGGTGCGGCGTCGAGGTCGATCTCGACCGTGACGGTGTCGATGCGCACGCTGCGGCGGGCGTCCTCGCCGGCCAGGGCCTCCAGTTCGGCCGGTGCGATCCAGGGCTCGCGGCCGGCCGGGATGCGGCCGAGCTGCGGCGACGGGAACCACGTGTCGAGGACGGTGCCGTCGCCGGCCACGGTCGCGAGTCCGTAGCCCCACGCGGTGCGGGAGGTGGCGGGCGCGGCGGACTCGTCAGCAATCTCGGAAGGCATGGCTCTAGATTAGTAGGGTGCCTCTCGACCTCACCGCCACCTCCACCGACCTCACCCGCCAGATCTGCGACATCGAGTCCGTGTCCGGAAACGAGAAGGAGCTCGCCGACGCGATCGAGGAGGCGCTCTCCGGCCTCGCGCACCTCGAGGTGATCCGCGACGGCGACACGATCGTCGCCCGCACGAACCTCGGCCGCGAGCGTCGCGCGCTCATCGCGGGGCACATCGACACCGTCCCGCTCAACGGCAACCTGCCGACGCGCTTCGAGACCGAGGGCGGCGTCACCTACCTCTGGGGTCGCGGCACCGTCGACATGAAGGCCGGCACGGCGGTGCAGCTGAAGCTCGCCGCCGAGCTCACCGACCCCGCGATCGACGTGACGTGGATGTGGTACGACCACGAAGAGGTCAACGCCGAGCTCAACGGGCTCAACCGGCTCTCCCGCAACCGCCCCGATCTGTTCACCGGCGACTTCGCCATCCTGGGCGAGCCCAGCAACGGCGTCGTCGAGGGCGGCTGCAACGGCAACCTCCGCGTCGAGGTGCGCACCTACGGCCTGCGCTCGCACTCGGCGCGCGGCTGGGTCGGCGACAACGCCATCCACAAGGCCGCTCCCATCCTCGACATCCTCGCCGCCTACCAGGCGCGGGAGGTGGAGGTCGACGGCCTCGTCTATCGCGAGGGCCTCAACGCGGTCGGCATCTCCGGCGGTATCGCGGGCAACATCATCCCCGACGAGTGCATGGTGCACATCAACTACCGGTTCGCCCCCTCCCGCAGCTCGCAGGAGGCCATCGACCACATGCGCGAGCTGTTCGGCGACTACGAGATCACCGTCGTCGACCGGGCCGACGGCGCCCGCCCCGGCCTCGACGCGCCCTTGGCACAGGAGTTCGTGGCGGCCGTCGGCGGCGTCGCGAAGCCGAAGTACGGCTGGACCGACGTCGCGCGGTTCAGCGCGATGGGCATCCCGGCGGTCAACTACGGCCCCGGCGACCCGCTGAAGGCCCACGCCGACGACGAGCGCGTCGACGTCGAGCAGATCGTGGCCGTGGAGGCCGGACTCCGTGCCTGGCTCACCGGCTCCGGCGCCCGCTGAGCCGGACGCCGCGGTCCGTCCCGCGGCGCAGCCGGGCTCGTGGTGGACCCTGTGGTGGGTCCGGGTGCTCGCGATCTTCGTCGCGAGCCGCGTCTTCACGACCGTCGTCCTGCTGATCTTCGCGGCCAACCAGGGGCAGAACCCGTGGACGGGCCCGAAGCCCGACTACTTCTCGTTCGCGACCATCTGGGACGGGCTCTGGTACAACATCATCGCGGTGTCCGGTTACCCGGCCGCGCTGCCGACCGACGGCGTGCACGTCACCGAGAACGCCTGGGCGTTCATGCCCGTGTACCCGGGCGTCGTCGACGCCGTGATGTTCGTGACGCGGCTCTCCTGGGCGCCGGCGTCCGTGCTGGTGTCGGTGCTCTGCGCCGCGGGGGCCGCCCTCGTCCTCCATCGGCTGCTCCGGCGCGTCGGGCTGTCGGAGTCGACCACCCTGTTCGCGGTCGTCCTGTTCTGCGTCGCCCCGGTCTCCCCGCTCTTCCAGCTGGCCTACGCCGAGTCGCTGCAGCTGCTGCTGCTCGCCGTCGCGCTGCTCCTGCTCGTCGACCGCCGGTACGGCTGGCTGTTCCCGGTGACCCTGGTGATGGCGTTCACCCGGCCGAGCGGGCTCGCCTTCGCCCTCGCCCTCGCCCTGCACGTCATCTACCGCTGGGTGCGCCGCCGTGACGACCCGTTCCCGCTCCGCGAGCGCGTCCTGAGCGTGTCGCTGACGGTGTTCAGCGGGCTCGCGGGCCTCGCCTGGCCGGCGATCGCGGGCATCGCGACCGGATCCTGGACGGCCTACACCGACACCGAGCTCGCCTGGCGCGCGGCGTACATCGGCTACCAGCACCTCGTCCCGTTCGCGGCGTGGTTCCAGGGGGCGGAGTGGTGGACGACCGTCATGCTCGGCCTGCCGGGCTGGATCGGCATCGTCGTGCTCGTCGTCATCGTCGCGCTGTACGCCGTGCTGCTCTTCTCGCCGGCGGTCAGGAGACTCGGCCCCGACCTGCTGTTCTGGGTGATCGCCTACTCGGTGTACCTCTTCGCGGTGTTCTTCCCGCAGTCGAGCACGTTCCGCCTCCTGATGCCGCTCTTCCCGCTGCTGGGTGCGTTGGCACTGCCGCGGAGCCGCGTCTACCGGGTCGCGCTGGTCGTGCTGTTCCTGGCGATGCAGGTCGGCTGGATCGCGATCTGCTGGGGAGTCGACGGCGCCGATTGGTCGCCGCCGTGAGCCGTGGCACCCGCTCGGGGTGGGTGCCGATTTCCACAGGTCGCCGCGGATGTCGGATAATAGGGGGACATCCACGAAAGGGGAGCTGCATGGCGGCCATGAAGCCGAGGACCGGGGACGGGCCAATGGAGGCTGTGAAGGAGGGACGGCTCATCATCGTGCGTGTCCCGCTCGAAGGTGGGGGGCGCCTGGTCGTCTCCGTCAACGACGCGGAAGCCAAAGAACTGCACGATGCTCTCGCGAGCGTCGTGAGTGCCTCCTGAACGAATAACACGTCGGACGGACCCTGAATGCTCAGGGTCCGTTCGTTGTTTCTACGGGTACGTCTACGGCGCGAGCTTGGTCAGCTGCAGCAGGCCGTCGCCGGCGGGGGAGAGCGCGCTGATCACGGCGCCGGAGCGCGCGGTCTCGGTGATGAGGGTGCGGAAGCCGGTGGCGACGTCGTCGCGCGCAGCAGGATCGGCGACCCGGCCGCGCCACAGGGCGTGCGCGACGAGGACGGTGCCACCGGGGCGGACGAGCCGCAGGCCGTGCTCCACGTACTCGATGACCGACTGCGGGTCCGCGTCGATGAAGACGATGTCGTAGGAGTTCTCGTTCATCCGGGGGAGCACGTCGAGCGCGCGTCCCGTGATGAGGCGCACCCGGTTGGAGGCGACGCCCGCCTCGGTGAAGAACGCGCGCGCGTGCTGCTGGTGGTCCAGCTCCTGGTCGATCGAGGTGAGCTGCGCGTTCGCGCCACCGGTGAGCAGCCAGAGGCCGGAGACCCCGACACCCGTGCCGATCTCGACGATGTTCACGGCGGCCGTCGCGGCCACCACGATGGCCGCCTGCGCGCCCGTGCTGGGAGCGATCGGCTCGACGCCCAGCTCCAGCGATTGCTGCCGCGCCCGCGCGATCACGTCGCTCTCGACGATCACGTCGTCGGAGAATCTCCAGTTCGAGTCCTTGTCTGACACAGTGCTCCTTGCCTCCGGTCCAGGATACGGCCCGCCGACCCAGCATCCGCGCAAGCCCGGCGCGATACTCTTGATGCGTGTTCGGACTGACCTTTGACAAGCTGCTGATCGTGGCGGTGATCGCGGCGTTCGTCATCGGCCCGGAACGCCTGCCGTTGTACGCGGGGAAGCTCGGTCAGTTCGTGCGCTCGCTGCGCGACTTCGCGAACGGTGCGAAGTCCCGGATGCGCGAGGAGATGGGCCCGGAGTTCGACGAGGTCGACTGGAAGAAGCTCGATCCGCGCCAGTACGACCCGCGCCGGATCATCCGTGAGGCCCTCCTCGAGGACGCCCCGGCCCCCACTAGCTCCATCAAGCCGGCGAGCCCCGCGGCCGCCGCCCAGCGCGCCCTCCCGGCCGGCGCCCTGCCGCCGTTCGATCCCGAATCCACCTGATCCGCGTCAGCTCGCCTCGCCCTCGGACGGTGTGGCGATGCCGTTGGATGCGGCCCAGGCCGTGATGTCCCGCCGCTCGATGGCGGTGGCCATGAGGTCGGGGAAGAGGTCGGGCGTGCAGGCGAAGGCCGGGACGCCGATGCCGGCGAGCTGCGCCGCGTGCTGCGCGTCGTACGAGGGCTTGCCCGAGTCGGAGAGGGCGAGCAGGGCGACCATCGTCGCCCCGGAGCCGACGATCGACCGGGCCCGCTGCAGCATCTCCTCGGCGATCCCGCCCTCGTAGAGGTCGCTGATGAGCACGAGCACCGTGTCGGTCGGCTGGGTGATCTGCGACTGGCAGTACGCCAGCGCCCCGTTGATGTCCGTGCCGCCGCCGAGCTGGACGCCGAACAGCACATCGACGGGGTCGTCCAGCTCCTCGGTGAGGTCCACCACCGTGGTGTCGAAGACGACGAGGCGGGTGCGCACCGCCGGCAGCGACGCCAGCACGGCGCCGAACACGCTGGAGAACACGACGGACTCGGCCATCGAGCCGGACTGGTCGATGCACAGGATGATCTCGCGCTGCACCTGCGTGCGGCGGCGGGCGTGGCCCACCAGCCGCTCGGGCACCACGGTGCGGTGCTCCGGGAGGTAGTGCTGGAGGTTCGCGGCGATCGTCCGGTTCCAGTCGATGTCCGCCGGCCGGGGCCGGCGCGTGCGCGCGGAGCGGTCCAGGGCGCCCGTGACGGCCTGCACGGTCTGGGCGCGCAGGCGCTCCTGCAGTTCGTCCGTGACCTGGCGGACGACGGCTCGCGCGGTCGCCTTGGACGCTTCCGGGATCACCGAGCCGAGCCCGATCAGGGTGCTCACCAGGTGGATGTCGGGCTGGACCGCGGTGAGCATCTCCGGCTCCAGCAGCATCTCCCGTAGCCCCAGCCGGTCCATCGCGTCGGCCTGCATGATCCGGACGACGGAGGAGGGGAAGTAGCCGCGGATGTCGCCCAGCCACCGGGCCACGCGGGGCTGGGAGCCGCCCAGCCCGCGGCGGCGGTCGGCGTCGTAGAGCTCGCCGAGCACACCGTCGCGTGCGGCGTCCACGGCCGAGAGCGCGATCGGCTCCCCGCCGGATCGCACTCCGTCCGCGTCGCCCGAGCCGAGCACCAGCCGCCACCGCGTGAGGCGCTCCTGCGTCGCCGCGTCGTCGTCGCTCATGACACCACCTTCCAGCCGAGGAGCCGTGCGACCGCACGGAGGCCTGCCTGCGCCGCCGCCGCATCCACGTCCGGCGCCGCCGCGGTCGCTGCGGAGGGTCCGTCGGAGATCCGATGGCCGATCCTGGCGCGTTCCGCGGGCGTGAACGCGGAGAAGGTGCGCCGGAGGAGCGGCAGGATGTCGTCGAACACGTCGGTGCCGGCGGAGCCGAGCCACTCGTCGAGCAGAGCCAGCAGGGCCGGGTCGTGGATCAGCACGGTCGCGTCCCCGGTGAGGAAGCCGTCGATCCACCCGGCAGCGTCGGCCGGGTCCGCGGCGATCGAGAGCGCCCGGCTCATCCGCGTCGCCACCGTGTCGGCGTCGAGCAGCGCGGCATCGAGGAGCATCCGGGTGGCGCGGCCCGAGAGCAGACCGGGGACGCGATCGTGGTCCGCCAGCTCCCCGAGCGTCCGCCACCAGCGTTGGAGCAGGTCCTCGTCCTCGAGGAGGGTGAGTCCCCGGTGCGCGGACTCCACGGCGCTTCGCAGCGCGGTCGCCGCGTCGTCATCGAGCGCGACGGCGGCCGGGGGGAGGCCGACGCAGGCGCGGACCGCGGTCTCGTCGAGCACCGCACGCACCTCGCCGGTCTCGACGCCCCGCACGTTCCCGTAGCGGCACACGGTCGCCAGCGGTTCGATCGCGGCGAGGAGCTCGAGGGCGTCGGTGTGCGTCGCCGCCCGTTCCGCGAGCCGGGCGACCACGTCGTGGACCGGCGTCTCCGCCAGGAGGCACTGCGAGATCAGTTCGGAGAGGGCGGCGAGGTCCGGTGCGTCGCGCGCGTCCTGCGCGACCTTCGCGGCGGTCGCGGACGCGAGCGTCGTGCCGTAGACGCTCGCCTCGACGACCGCGACGGCGAGCTCCGGAGACCAGGTGAGCTCCCACGCCTCCTTGAACGTGCCCGTGGTGCGCCCGGCATCGACGGGAGCTCCCCACGGGATGCCGAGCAGGCGCAGCCGGTGCAACAGCGTCGAGCGGGCGCGGCCGGCGTCGGTGCGCAGGTCCAGGGTCACGGTCTGGGGATGCGCGGCCGGCTTGAGCCTGGTCGCCCGTTGTGCGCGCTCCAGATCGGCCGCCAGGGGAGTGAGGGGGGCGGCCGCCGGAACCGAGCCGATGTCGTCTCCCACGACCAGCCGGTCGTGGACGAGGGAGAGCGGCAGCGGGTTGCCGTCGGCGAGCACCGAGAGTGCCGCGTCGTCCAGCTCGTCGAGGCCGGGCCCGGGGCGGCCCCGCACCGTCGCCAGCGCGGACGCGAGCCGGTCGGCTTCGACCACGGAGGCCGTTGACGCGTCGATCCCCTGGCGGCGGAGCTCCTGGGCCACCTTCACCAGCCAGACCGTCGCGACGTCCGACGCGGAGCCGGACCGGGCGTGCTCGAAGAGATGCCGGTACCAGCCGGGGGAGGAGACGCCGGCGCCGTAGCCGTAGGCGTAGCTCAGCCGCGACGCCGTCCAGGGCACCCAGGCCGCCGCCACCTTCGCCTTCGGCAGACCGCGCAGCAGAAGCCGGTCGGCCGCAGCGGAGGGGAAGGAGGCCGGCTCCAGCGCCGGAGCGTGCCACGCGCCGCAGACCACCGCGATCCGCTCGTCGCCGCCCTTCGACGCGGCCCGGATGGCGGTGCGCATCGCGGCTTCGCGGAGGGCCGTCATCGCCGTGCCGAGCGGGTCCGCCAGGGCGGTGAGATCGAGGTCGCCGTCCTGACCGACGACCGGCGTGGCGGCCGGCTCGTCGCGGCGCAGCTCGGCGATCGCGGAGGAGAGGGCGGCGAAGCGCTCCAGGACGGATCCCTCGCGCCGCTCGACGGCATCCTCCCACCACCGCTCGGGGTCGTCGTAGCCGGCCGCGCCGGCGAGCGCGGCGATCGGGTCGCGCCCCTGCCGGGCGTCCCCGGCCGTCGGCTGGACTGTTGGCACGGGCTCACGCGGTCCGGCGGCCTCCTCCGGTCCGTCGGCCTCCTCCGGTCCGTCGGCCTCCTCCAGCAGCTCGCGCTGGGCGAGGCGCTGGCGGATGGCGACGCCGTGCGTCTCCGGCAGGTCGATCGAGCGCACGCTGCTCCCGTTCGCCAGGGCCCAGCGCAGCGCGACCCACTCGGGCGAGAAGGAGGCGAGCGGGTAGAAGCTCGCCCGGCGCGGGTCGTCGACCGCGTAGACGAGGCCGGCGACCGGAGGGATCATCTCGGGGTCGCCGGCGAGCGCGGCGATGGGATCCAGCTCGGGCGCGCCCTCGATCAGCACCAGCGTGGGCGCGAGCGCGTCGAGGGCCTCCGCGACCGAGCGGGCCGATCCCGGCCCGTGATGGCGGATCCCGAGGATGTGTACGTCCGGCACCGTGTCGCTCAGTCGCCGAGGTCGCGGCAGGCGCGGTAGAGGTCGGCCCACTCCGGCCGGTTGCGCACGACGGTCTCCAGGTACTCCTCCCAGACCACGGCATCCTGGACCGGGTCCTTCACCACCGCGCCCAGCAGCCCGGCGGCGACGTCGTCCGCGCGCACCGCGCCGTCGCCGAAGTGCGCGGCGAGGCTGAGCCCGCTGGTGACCACGGAGATCGCCTCCGCCGTCGAGAGCGTCGCGGACGGCGACTTGATCGTGGTGCGGCCGTCGGCCGTGACGCCGGCGCGCAGCTCGCGCATCACGGTCACCACCCGGCGGATCTCGCTCAGCGCGGCGAGGTCGGCGGGGAGCTCGAGGGACGCGCCCAGGCTGCGGACGCGGCTCTCCACGATCTCCACCTCCTGGTCCAGCGTGTCGGGCAGCGGCAGCACGACGGTCGTGAAGCGACGGCGCAGCGCCGAGGAGAGGTCGTTGGCGCCCTTGTCGCGGTTGTTGGCGGTCGCGATGATGTTGAACCCGCGCTGCGCCTGCACCTCGGTGTCGAGCTCGGGGATCGGGATGCTCTTCTCCGACAGGATGCTGATGAGCGAGTCCTGCACGTCCGACGGGATGCGCGTGAGCTCCTCGATCCGGGCGAGCGATCCGGAGCGCATGGCCCGCATCACCGGTCCCGGGACGATCGCGCCCTCCGTCGGGCCCTCGGCGAGCAGGCGGGCGTAGTTCCAGCCGTACCGGATCGCCTCTTCGGCGGTGCCGGCCGTGCCGTGCACCACCAGGGTCGAGTCGCCGCTGATCGCGGCGGCGAGGTGCTCGCCGACCCAGGACTTCGCCGTGCCCGGCACGCCGAGCAGCAGGAGGGCGCGGTCGGTCGCGAGGGAGGCGATGGCGATCTCGATCAGCCGGCGGCTGCCGATGTACTTCGGGGTGATGACGGTGCCGTCCGGTAGCGCGCCGCCGAGCAGGTAGGTCGAGACGGCCCACGGGGACAGCTTCCACTGCGGCGGTCGCGGCCGGTCGTCGACGGCCCGCAAGGCGGAGAGCTCGTCGGCGTACGACTGCTCGGCGTGCTCGCGCAGCACCGTCGGGGTCGGGATATCGGCGATGGTCACGGGAGGGCCTTCCTGATCGAGTGGGCGATGGCGTGGTACTGCAGGGCGGCGGCGAGCGAACGGCGCGCCTTGGCGGGGCCGTCCAGGGCGAGCAGCTGCCGGACGCGGGGGTGCGAGCTCTCCGGGAGGGCGGTCGCCAGCGCGGCCGTGAGATCCAGGACTGCCGGCGCGGGACCGTCCCCGGGCGAGGCGTCGCCCTCCATCCGGTCCAGGACCGCGCTCGTGAGGGCGGGCGACCACGGCTCCGGCGCGTGCGAGAGCGCCTTCTCGAGCGCACCGATCCCCGTCTTCCGGTCGGCGAGCGCCGCGACCAGCCAGCGTTCGAGCGCCGCGGGTTCCGCCAGCTCGACGAGGTCGATGTATCCGGCGTGTTCGAGGAAGGCGGTGGCCCACGCGGCATCGCGCTGCCGGTGGACGGCCTCGATCAGCGGGGCGCGCAGGGCCTTGTCCGGGAGGATCAGCTCCAGCGTCTGCGGGATGCCGACGCCGGTGGCCGCCGTCCAGGTGCTCAGCGGTGCGTTCTCGACCAGCATCCTCAGCCACGCCACGCGGTCGGGCTCGACCCCGGCCGCCGGTGCCGGGAAGCCGTCGCGGAGCCCGGCCTCGTCGAGCTCCGTCGGCGCGGACACGGCCACGGTGCGCTTCGACAGCAGCCGCCGGTTGACGGCGATGAGCGGGAGGAGCCGCTCCGCCATCCGTCGGGCGTAGCGGCTGTCCGGCAGGTGGCCGAGCAGCACGCCCGCCCGCTGGCGCACCGGCGCGGAGCCGTCATCGAGCGCGGCCTCCAGGAACGGTTCGTCGTCGGCGGAGAGCCGGTCGTCGAACACGGCGAGGAAGGCTTGCTTGCCGCGCGCGGGCAGACCGCCCCAGGCGGACGCGAGCAGGTCGCGCGCGGCCGCCGGATCGGATCGGCGCAGCAGGCGCAGGGCGTCGGCGGCTGCCGCGGTGGGGAGGGTTGGCCACTGCTCGGCCAGCTCGGCCGCGGAGAGCTCCGGCCGCGTCGCCCGTCTCGGCGCATCGACGAGCCCGGCCAGCCAGGCGCCCCGCTCGCCCCAGGCCGCGTGGAGTGCGACCGCGAGCGCCTCGTCCGTGCGGGCGAGCTCCAGGAGGGCGGGAAGCCGGCGCGGCGGGACGATCATCCCGTTGCGCGCGGCGGAGTCCAGCCAGAGCCGGAGCAGCCGTGACCGCAGATCGGCCGGCACCGGTGGCTGGGTGAGCAGCAGACCGAGCAGCTCGGCGGCGGCGGGCGGTGCGGTCGGACGGGTCTCCGGCGGCGCCGCGGCGACCGCCGCGCCCCGCTGCGGACGGCGTCCCGCCCGGAGCAGCACGTCCTGGAGGGCGGCCTGGTCGAGCAGCAGGGTGCGCGGGTCCCGCTCGTCTCCGTCGGGCACGCCGACCCCGACCTCCGACGGCGGACGGGCCGGCCGTCGCCGATCGGTGCCGACCAGCGCTGTCGCCAGGAGCTCGCCCTGCCACGCTCCGAGGTCGTCGACCGCCGTCACAGTGCCACCACCCCGTCGTCGGTGACGAGCGACAGGATGCGCAGGCGCCCGTCCTCGACCTCGCCGAACACGTCGCACGGCGCCCCGCCCGTGATCGCGAGCATCGTCGTCCGGTCGGCCTCCGGCACGAGCGGGAGGGCGTGGCCGTGCGCGTCGACGACCGCCGTCTCCTCCCCGGCGGCGACGGTCACTCCGCCGAGGAGCACCGGGAAGCGGACCCGCCACGGCGCCGTCGCCAGCTGCTCCGCCGCGGCGGCGTGCGCGGAGGCGACATCCATCCCGGCCCCCAGATCGCGGGCGACCCCCGCCGGCTCGGGGGAGCCGTCGAACAGGGCTCGCCGCGGGGACGAGCCCGGATAGAGCCCGACCGTCGCCCGGAGGCGGCTGCCGACCAGCTGCGGTGTGCCGAGGGCGCTCCCCGGTCCGCTGATCTCCAGCAGGAGCACGTGCTCGCCGTCGTCGTCGCGGAGCCAGGTGCGCTGCTGCTGCAGCCGGCCGCCGAGGTCCCGATGGACTCCCGCCACCGACCAGACGACGGTGCGCGACTCCCCGGCGAGGACCTCCGCCGTCGGAACGGGCCACCCGAGCGCCGTGCGCAGCTCGGCCTGCTCGTCGGCGGGAAGCGTCTCGCGCCGCGACCACCCCTGCGCCAGCATCCACCAGCGGCCGATGAGCTGGAGGAGGTCCCGGTCGCCGAGCCCCGCGCGGATCGCCCCGCCGGCATCGCGCACCTGCTCCGCGAGCGCAGGGAGCTGCGCGTCGACGAGCCGTGCGGCGACCCCGTCCCACCAGGCCCGCTCCCGCCCGCGGGCATCGGCGAGGCCGGCCCGTGCCAGGTCGCCCAGCCAGAGGGTGAACTCCTCGATGCCGGCATCCATCTTGGCCGCGCGTTCGGCCTGCCGTCTCGCCTGCGCCTCGGGATCGGCGGGCGCGCGGTCCTCCGGCGACGCCGCGCGCGAGCGGGCGCGCTTGTCGCGCTGCTCCGCCCAGGTCTGGGCGAACTCGGCCGTGCCTCCGCCTTCTCCGACGCCTCCCGCCGACCACAGCAGGAGCAGCGCGATCGCGTGCTTGCACGGGAACTTGCGGCTCGGGCAGCTGCAGCGGTACGCGGGGGCGAGCAGATCGACGCTCACCTGGTACGGCGTGCTCCCGCTGCCCTGGCAGCGGCCCCAGAGCAGCGAGTCGTTGACCCCGGTCTCCGACCACGGCCCGGGGGCGGCGAGCTTGCGGCCCGCGGCGACGGAGGAGGCGTCAGGAGCGGCGTCGACGATCCGCTGATCGCTCCACGGCGTCACCGCCACGGTTGCCGCCGCCGTCTGCGCACGTTCCACCCCATCCCTCGATCCTTGCACGGGACCGATCGTGGCGGGGACGGATGACCGGGAGGTGAATCGCGCGACCGTCGCCGGCGGTCGTGAGGCCGCGCATCCAATACGATGCGGACATGATCGCAACGGAGCAGACGCTCACCCGGCCGACGGTCGCGCGCTACGCCATCGGCTCGCTCGGCACCGGCGGCTTCTCCACGCTCCCGGGCCTCGTCCTCGTCTACTACCTGACGGACAGTCTCGGTGTGGCCGCGCTCGTGGCGGGCGTCGTCGTGACGGTGGCCAAGGTGTGGGACGTCGTCATCGACCCCGTGATCGGCGCCCGCAGCGACCGGATGCTCGCCGTGCGCGGATCCCGCCGGCCGATGATGGTGCTCGGGGCGGCCACGCTGCCCGTCTTCTTCCTGCTGACCTTCGCCGTGCCGGCCGGGATGCCCGCGGCGGTCTCGGCGACGTGGGTGCTGATCGCCTTCGTGCTGACGGCCACGTCGTTCAGTCTCTTCCAGGTGCCGTACATCGCGCTGCCCGCCGAGCTCGCAGGCGGGTACGACGAGCGGACGCGGCTCCTGACCTGGCGCGTGGTGGTGCTGACGTTCGCGATCCTGCTCTTCGGCGCGGGCGGCCCGGCGCTGCGCTCCCTCGGCGGCTACCCGGTCATGGCGCTGATCGCGGGCGTCGCCATCGGCGGCGGGATGCTGATCTCGGCCTTCGTGGCGCCGCGGCACGCTCCCGCCCCGATCGCGCCGCCGCGCGAGTCCGTGCTCGTGACGCTGCGCACGAACTACGCGGCCGGGGTGCGCGTGCTGCGGGACAGCCAGCCGTTCCGCGCGCTGCTGCTCACCTTCCTGCTGCAGGGGCTCGCCACGGGCCTCATGCTCGCCGGGGCGAACTACGTCGCGACCTGGGTGCTGCACTCCGAGGACGCGGTCACCTTCCTCTTCCTGGCCCTCATCGGTCCGGCCCTCGTCGTCACGCCGCTGTGGGGAATCGTCGCCCGGCGGGTCGGCAAGGAGCGCGGCTTCGTCGCGGCGAGCGTGCTCTTCGGGCTCGCGGCCCTGTCGATGGTCGCGCTGCTCTGGGCGCCGGGAGCCTGGGTCTACGTGCCCGTGGCAGTGGCCGGCGCGGCCTACGCCGGCATGCAGTCCCTGCCCATGGCGATGCTGCCCGACGTGATCTCGCACGACGCGCGCCGCAACGGGCCGGGCCGCGCGGGGACCTTCGGCGGGATGTGGACCGCCGGCGAGACGACGGGGATGGCGCTGGGCGCGACCGTGCTCACCGTCGTGCTCGCGGTCACGGGCTACGTGGTGCGCTCGGCGGACCCGACCGTCGTCGTGGCCGGGGCGACGCAGCCCGCCGCGGCCGTCGCGGGAATCGTGCTCGCCTTCAGCGCGGTGCCCGCCGTGCTGCTCGCCCTCAGCCTCATCCCCCTCGGCCGCTACCGCCTCCGGAAGGACGACATCGATGGTCTCGTTTGACGCCAGGGCGGTCCTCGCCCGACTCGCCGCCCTGCGCTCGGCCGACGCGCCGACTCACGGCGGGCAGGTGCTCAGCTACGTGTACGACTCGGGCATCGCCGAGATCGACGAGCTGGCCGCCGAGGCCATGCGGCTCGTGCAGCCGGTGAACGGCCTCGACCCGACGACCTTCACCTCCGTCGCCGTGATGGAGCGGGAGGTGATCGGCTTCGCCCGGGAGCTGCTCCACGGCGGCGACGATGTCGTCGGCTCCGTCACCTCCGGCGGCACCGAGTCGTGCCTCCTCGCGGTCAAGACCGCGCGCGAGGCCTGGCGCGCCGCGGGCGGGGAGGGCCGTGCGCGCCTCCTCGCTCCGGTGACCGTGCACGCGGCGTTCCAGAAGGCCGCCGAGTACTTCGACCTCGCGCTCGACCTCGTGCCCGTCGACCCCGAGACGGGACGGATCGATCCCGCCCGCCTCCTCGACCGGCTGGGGCCGGACGTCGCGCTCGTGGTCGTCTCCGCCCCCTCCTACCCGTTCGGGACGCTCGACCCCGTCGGGACGGTCGCGGCCGCCTGCGAGGACGCCGGGGTGGCCCTCCACGTCGACGGCTGCATCGGCGGCTGGATCCTGCCGTTCTGGCGCGACGCCGACGGGACCGCGCTGCCGCTGTGGGACTTCCGTGTGCCGGGCGTCACCAGCATCTCCGCCGACCTCCACAAGTTCGGCTACGCCCCCAAGGGGGCGAGCGTGCTCCTGCAGCGCGGCCGCGACCGCCAGCGCCTCCAGTACTTCGCCACCACCGGCTGGCCCGGCTACCCGGTGGTCAACCCGACGCTCCTCGGCTCCAAGTCGGCGGCCGCCCTCGCGGCGTCGTGGGCGATCATCCAGGCGCTCGGAGCGCGCGGACTGGCCGAGCTGGGCGAGTCCTGCCTCCGTTCGACCGCCGCGCTCGCGGACCTGATCGCGGACATCGAGGGGCTGCGGGTGTTCGGCTCGCCGACCGGTCCGCTGCTGGCCGTGACCGGCGACGACTCCCTGCCGGCCGACCGCCGCGTCGACCCGCACCACTGGGCCGACCGGGCGCGCCTGCGCGGCTGGCACCTCCAGCTGCAGCCCGGCCTCACCCAGGAGGACGGCACCCACCTCCCGCACACGACGCACCTCACGATCACGCCGGTCACCGGCAGCCGCCTCGACGAGCTGGAGGCGGCCCTGCGCGCCGCCGCGGACGAGGTGCGGGGCGTTCCGCCCGTGGACCCGGCTCCGCTCCTCGGCGCGCTCCCGCCGGGGCTCGCGGAGGGTCCGCTCGACTCGGATACCGCCGCGGCCGTGCTGCAGGCCGTCGGCATCGGCGGGGGAGGCGACGGCCGGCTGCCCGACGAGCAGGCCCCGCTGCTCGCCCTCATCGAGGCGCTGCCGCGACCGCTGACGGAACGCCTGCTGGTCGAGCTGATCGCCCGCATCGTCGAGCCGGTCTAGCGGCCGGACGGGTCAGGGGAGCGCGACGCCGACGGCGATCGCGAACAGCACGAAGGCGAGCACGGCCGCGGTCGAGCGCAGCACGTCGATCCGCTCCCAGCGCACGACGACCGCGCGCCAGTCCGCGGGCGGCCTTACGGGATCCCAGTCGTTCACGCCGATGTTGATCGGCACGGTGCCGAGGAACGACGCGAGCACGAAGACCAGGAGCGCCGCGGCTCCCGCGATCCGCCAGGCCAGGCCCGCGGAGCCTCCGGCGACGACGAGCAGCGCGATCGACGCGAGCACCGTCGGCACCATCAGGATCGGGACCACGACCTTCAGCCGCTTCACCAGGGCGATCCGCGTCCGCACGTGGGCGTCGTCCGGCAGGGAGCGCAGCGCCGGCTGCACGCCCCAGCGCACGATCGTCTCCTCACCGGCGAGCAGCCCGGCGAGGACGAGCTGCACGACGATCAGCACCGTCACGGTCAGCTCCTCGGGGAGAGGCCGAGCTTGCGGCCGGCGAGACCGCGGGCACGGGTGGCGAGGCGCTCGGCGACGGCGCGGATGGCGGCCGCGGCGGGATCGGCGGGGTCGGTCACGACGATCGGCGCGCCCGCGTCGCCACCGGCCCGCAGCGGGATGCTGAGCGGCACGGAGGCCAGCAGCGGCACCTCCTCGTCCTGGCCGGCGGACAGGCGGCGGGCGACCTCGGCCCCACCGCCGCTGCCGAAGAGGTCGAGGATGCTGCCGTCCGGCTGCACGAGGCCCGCCATGTTCTCGATCACGCCGACGACCTTCTGACCGGTCTGCCGGGCGACGACGCCGCTGCGCTCCGCGACGTCGGCGGCGGCGGGCTGCGGCGTCGTGACGACCAGCACCTCCGCCTGGGGGAGCAGCTGCCCGACCGAGATGGCCACGTCACCGGTGCCGGGCGGCAGGTCGAGGAGCAGGATGTCGAGATCGCCGAAGAACACGTCGCCGAGGAACTGCTGGATGGTCCGGTGGAGCATCGGGCCGCGCCAGGCGACCGCCGCGGACGCGGAGTCGACGAACATCCCGATCGACACGACCTTCACGCCGTAGGCGACCGGCGGGAGGATCATGTCGTCCACCCGGGTCGGCCGCGGCGCGACGCCGTTCTCGTCGGTCATCCCGAGCACGCCGGGGATCGAGAAGCCGTGCACGTCGGCGTCGACGATGCCGACGCGCAGCCCGCGCTCGGCGAGAGCCACCGCCAGGTTGGCCGTGACCGTCGACTTGCCGACGCCGCCCTTGCCGCTCGTGACGGCGTAGACGCGGGTGAGGGAGTCCGGGCCGAACTGGGCGGTCCGCTCCGCCTTGCCGCCCCGCAGGCGCTCGGTGAGCGCGCGGCGCTCGGCCGGTGTCATCACCGAGACGTCGACGGTCACGTCGGTCACCCCGGGGACGCTCGCCGTGGCGGCGTGCACGTCCCGTTCGATCGCGTCGGCGGCCGGGCAGCCGACGATCGTCAGCTTGATGCCGACCGTCGCGTGCCCGTCGGGGGCCACCTCCACGCCGCCCACCATGTCGAGCTCGGTGATCGGCTTGCGGATCTCGGGATCGAGCACGGCGGCCAGCGCACGCCCGACGGCGTCCGCCAGCTCAGGCACGGGAGTTCTCGCCTTCTTCCGCGTCCCGCTCCTCGAGGTCCTCGAGCAGGGCGCGCAGCTCGGCGCGGATGAAGTCCTTCGTCGCCATGTCCTTCACCGCGAGCCGCAGGGCGACGACCTCGCGGGCGAGGTACTCGGTGTCGGCCAGGTTGCGCTCGGCGCGCTGCCGGTCCTGCTCGATCTGCACGCGGTCGCGGTCGTCCTGCCGGTTCTGGGCGAGCAGGATGAGCGGGGCGGCGTACGACGCCTGCAGCGACAGCACCAGCGTCAGCGCGATGAAGCCGAGGGCCGCGGAGTCGAACCGCCACGAGGTCGGGAGGAGGGTGTTCCACGCCATCCAGGCGACCACGAAGACGGTGAGCCCGAGGATGAACCAGGGGGTCCCCATGGCGCGCGCGATCCATTCGGTGAACCGGCCGAAGCGGTCGCTCTGCTCGGCCTGACCGCGCCGCGACGACGACCCCAGGACGGGCGTGCGCAGACCTTTCGGCGCATCGAGACGGGTGTCCTGCTTACCTCGTGCCACTCGAACCCCTCCTTCCGTTCACGATCGGGATGCTGCCGGTCTCGTCGGACGGGGCCGTGCGTTTCACGGGCTCGTCCTCGTCTTGGCTCCGCCAGTCGTCGGGGAGCAGATAGTCGAGGATGTCGTCGATGGTCACCACCCCGACGAGTCGGTGCTTGTCGTCGACCACGGGGACCGAGACGAGGTTGTAGCTGGCCAGGATGCGGGACACCTCGGCCGCGGAGGTGTCGCCCGTGACGGGCTCCAGGCTCGGGTCGAGCAGAGTGCCGAGGCGCACGTGCGGCGGGTAGCGCAGCATCCGCTGGAAGTGCACGATGCCGAGGAACCGCCCGGTCGGCGGCTCGTAAGGCGGGAGGGTCACGCAGACGGCCGCTCCCAGCGCGGGGGCGAGCTCGTGCCGGCGGATCAGCGCGAGGCCCTCGGCGACGGTGGCGTCGGCCGACACGATGATCGGCTCGGTGGTCATCAGACCGCCCGCGGTGTCGGGCGCGTAGCTGAGGAGCATGCGGACGTCCTCCGCCTCCTCCGGCTCCATCAGCTCCAGGAGGTGCTCGCCGCGCTCGTCGGAGAGCTGCGCGATGAGGTCGGCGGCGTCGTCCGGCTCCATCTGGTCGAGCACGTCGGCGGCGCGGTCGTCGTCGAGCTTGGCGAGGATCTGCACCTGCTCGCTCTCCGGCATCTCCTCGAGCACGTCGGCGAGGCGGTCGTCCGGCAGCTCCTCCGCCACCTCGAGCATGCGCTGGGGCGGGAGGTCGAGCAGCGTGTTCGCGAGGTCGGCCGGCTTCAGCTCGGAGTACGTCGCGATCAGCTGCTCCGCCGACTGCGCCTCCCCGCCGCGAAGACGCTCGCGCACCTCGTTCCACGACACGAACGTCGTCGGTCCCTTGCCGAACGGCGAGGAGCCGGTCTTGGGCCGGCGCACGAAGAGCTGGCCGACCGCCCACTCGCCGGTGGGGGACTCCTCGATGGCGACGTCCTCGATGGTGGCCTCTCCGGTGCCGTCGGCGAAGTCCACCTTGCGGCCGAGCAGCTCCGCGATGACGCGCACCTCGCCGCCGCGCTGCTCGAAGCGCCGCACGTTGATGAGCCCGGTGGTGATGATCTGGCCGGGGGAGATGCTCGTCACGCGCCCGATCGACACGAAGACGCGGCGCTTGCCGGGGATCTCCACGATCAGGCCGACGACGGTCGGGGGGTCCGATTTGCGGTAGACCACCAGCACGTCGCGCACGCGGCCGACCCGGTCGCCGACCGGGTCAAAGACGCTGGTCCCGGCCAGGCGGGCGACGAAGATTCTGGTGGCACTCACGTGTATAAACCTATGCCCTTCCCACCGCGGGGACCGTGAGAATGGGACAATGGGGCGATGAGCTCCCCAAGCCCTCTCGGCGGCCGCAACCGGATCCTGTTCCCGACCCTCCCGCGCGGCGAGGTCGTCGCGACGTTCGACAGCTACCCCGCGGCCCAGGAGGCGGTGGACGTGCTCGCGCGCGCCGACTTCCCGGTCGACAAGGTCTCCATCATCGGCAGCGACCTCAAGAGCGTCGAGCGCGTGACCGGCAAGCTCACCTGGGGGCGCGTCGCGCTCGCCGGCGCGGCCTCCGGCGCGTGGCTCGGCATCTTCTTCGGGCTGCTCCTCGTGATCTTCTCCCCGACGGTGAGCTTCGCCTTCGTGATCGCCGCCGTGCTCATCGGCGCCGGCTTCGGGATGCTGTTCGGCATCGTCTCCTACGCCATCAACCGGCGCCGCAAGGACTACACCTCGGTCATGCAGGTCATCGCGACCAGCTACTCCGTCCTGGTGGACGGCGACCTCGGCAACCGGGCACGCAACCTGCTCGACGGCCGGCCGTCGGAGCAGCCCCAGGCCGCGGCCGCGCACCCGAGCGACCCGCCCTCTGCGCCGCACCCCAGCGACCCGCCAAGCGCGTGGCAGCCTCCCGCGCCGCAGCCTCCCGTGCCCCCGGCGGACGGCCCGGAGGACCCGGCGGCACCCCCGGCGCCGCGCGCCTGACCGGCGGGCGGTGGAACGCTCGGCTCAGCGTGCGCCGAGCCGGCCCATCCACTCCTCGACGTCGTCCGCGGTGCGCGGGATGGCGAGCGACAGGTTCTCGGCGCCGTCGGCGGTGACGAGGATGTTGTCCTCGATCCGCACGCCGATGCCGCGGAACCGCTCGGGCACCGTCAGGTCGTCCGGCTGGAAGTACAGGCCGGGCTCGATCGTGAAGGTCATGCCGGGCTCCAGCACGCCGTCCAGGTAGAGCTCGCGCCGCGCCTGCGCGCAGTCGTGCACGTCGAGCCCCAGGTGGTGGCTCGTCCCGTGCACCATGTAGCGGCGGTGCTGCTGGTTCTCCGGCTCCAGGGCCTCCTCCGCGCTGACGGGCAGCAGGCCCCACTCGGCGGTGCGGCGGGCGATGACCGCCATCGCGGTCGCGTGGATCTCGCGGAAGCGGATGCCGGGGCGGACGATCGCGAACGCGGCGTCCGCGGCCTCCCGCACCGTCTCGTAGACCAGGCGCTGCGTCTCGGTGAACGTGCCGCTGACCGGCAGGGTGCGCGTGATGTCCGCCGTGTAGTAGCTGTCCATCTCCACGCCCGCGTCGAGCAGGATGAGGTCGCCGGGGACCACCGGTCCGTCGTTGCGCGTCCAGTGCAGGATGCAGGCGTGCGGGCCGCTCGCGGCGATGGTGTCGTAGCCGACGGCGTTGCCGTCCGCACGCGCGCGCCCATTGAAGACGCCCTCGACGAGGCGCTCGCCGCGTGGGTGCGCCACGATGCGCGGGAGGTCGGCGATCACGTCGTCGAAGCCGCGCGCGGTGGCGGCGACGGCGGCGCGCAGCTCGCCGAGCTCGTACTCGTCCTTGACCAGGCGGAGCTCGGAGAGCTCGCGGGCCAGGCGGTCGTCCTCGGCGTGGTCCTCCGGGTCGGCGTCCTCGGTGAGCACCAGGCGCGCGGTGTCGACGCGGTCGGTGAGGTCGGGGTCCGCCTCACGCAGGATGAGGGTGGAGTCGTCGACGGCGTCGAGCACGGCGGCGACGTCGGCGATCCCGCGCGTCGGGAGGTCGAGGTCGCTCGCGACCTGGCCGAGGGAGGGGCGCGGCCCGATCCAGAACTCGCCGATCTCGGGGTTGGCGTAGAACTCGTCGGAGTCGCGGCCGGCGCGCTCCCGGAAGTACAGGGTGGCCTCGTGCCCGGAGGCGGTGGGCTCCAGCACCAGCACGCTGCCGGGCTCCGAATCCGAGCCCCACCCGGTGAGGTGCGTGAACGCGGAGTGGGCGCGGAACGCGTAGTCGGTGTCGTTGGAGCGCTGCTTGAGGCGCCCGGCGGGGACGATCACGCGCTTGCCGCGGAAGAGCTCCGACACGCGGGCACGGCGCCGGGCGGCGAACGCGGCCTGCTCGCGGGCGCCCGGGAGCACCTCCGGCCGTTCCGCCCAGCCGCTGCCGATGAACTCCTTGAAGGCGGCGGAGCCCGGAGTGGTCGAGCGGTTCGCGGTGGCGCGCGGGGCCTCTTCGGTCTCGGCGGTGGACGGAGTGGACTGCTGGGACGACATGCCGACCATTCTCCCACTCCTAGGATGGAGTGCATGGCTGATGAGCGACGGTTCCGCGGTCCCGTCGACCTCCACACGCACTCGAGCGTGTCGGACGGGACGGAGACCCCTGCGGAGCTCGTGCACGCCGCGGCGCGCGCCGGGCTCGGCACGGTCGCGCTCACCGACCACGACTCCACCGCGGGCTGGGCGGAGGCCGCGGTCGCGGGCGCCGAGGCCGGCATCACGGTCATCCCGGGCATGGAGCTGAGCACGCGGATCGAGTTCGCGAGCGTCCACATGCTCGGCTACCTCTTCGATCCCACGAACGCGGCGCTCGTGGCGGAGACCCAGCGCATCCGCGACGGCCGGATGCGGCGCGCGGAGGACATGGTGCGCCGGATCGGCGAGGACTACGACATCACCTGGGCCGACGTGATGGCCCAGGCCACCGAGGGCGCCACCGTCGGCCGCCCGCACATCGCCGACGCGCTCGTCGCCCGCGGTCTCGCCGTCGACCGCAGCGCGGCCTTCGCCGGCATCCTGCACTGGCGCAGCGGCTACTTCCAGCCGCACTACGCGCCGGAACCGCTGACGGGGGTGCGGCTGATCCGGGAGGCCGGCGGCATCCCGGTGCTCGCGCATCCCGCGACGGGAGGCCGCGGCCGGGTGATCCCGGAGGACCGCCTGCGCCGCCTGGTCGACGCCGGGCTCTTCGGCTTCGAGGTCGATCACCGCGAGAACACCGAGGACGGCAAGGCGCGGCTGCGCGAACTGGCCGCCCGCTACGGCCTCGCCCTCACGGGCTCCAGCGACTACCACGGGGCGGGGAAACCGAACCGCCTGGGCGAGAACACGACCGATCCGGCGGTCCTCGATCGGATGATCGAAGAAGCGACAGGCGCGGCGCCCTTCTTCGCTCCGTGACCAGGTGCGCTTAGCCTGGACCCCGGGGGACGAAAGGCGAGGTGCTCGGGTGAGACGGATGTGGACGGCCTCCGCGTCGGCGGCGGCGCTGATCGGCGCGCTCGTTCTGGCGGGAGGCGCGGCACCGGCCGTCGCGGACACGTCGTACCCGTCGTGGGACGACGTGCAGGCCGCGAAGGCGAACGCGGCGGCGGCCCAGGCCGAGGTGGACAGCATCAACGCGCTGCTGGCCAACCTCCAGACGGCCGCGAACGCCGCCGGAGATCTCGCCGTGAAGCGCGCGGGAGAGTACGGGGCGGCGGAGGCGGCGCTGCAGGCGGCGACGCGCAAGGCCGACGATCTCTCGTCCCAGGCCGCCGCGGCCACCGCCCAGGCCGAGACCCTCCGCAAGCAGAGCGGCACCCTCGCCTCCCAGCTGGTGCGCGCCGGAGGCTCCAACGTCACCCTCCGCCTCTTCCTGGGCAGCAGCTCGACGAACCAGAAGTCGCTGCTCTACGAGCTCGGCGCGGTCTCGAAGCTCACCGAGCGCTCAACTGCCCTCCTTGCCGCGGCCGACCAGCAGAAGAACGTCGCCGCCGCCCTCAGCACGCAGGCCGCCGCCGCCGAGACCGTGCGCACGCAGCTCGACGCCGACGCCAAGAAGGCCTACCAGGTCGCCAAGGACGCCGAGGCGGCGGCCGAGGCGCAGCTCGCGGACCAGAAGTCGCACGCGAACACGCTGTACGCGCAGCTCGCGACCCTGAAGAACACCGAAACCTCCGTCGAGCAGAACTACGCGGCCGGGGAGGCGGCGAAGGCCGCCGCCGAAGCCGCCGCGAACCCGGGTGGAGGAGCCGACGGCGTCGCACCGCCGCCCGGCATGGTCGTCGACCCCGCCGGAGCGCAGGCGTACGCGTCGAGCCGCTTGGCGGCGTTCGGCTGGGGGCAGGACCAGATGGGCTGCCTCATCCAGCTGTGGAACCACGAGTCGGGCTGGCGCGCGGACGCGTACAACACGTCGAGCGGCGCCTACGGCATCCCGCAGGCGTGGCCGGCCAGCAAGATGTCGTCGGCCGGCGCCGACTGGATGACGAACCAGAACACCCAGGTGAACTGGGGCCTCGACTACATCAACCGGGCGTACGGCTCGCCCTGCGCCGCGTGGAACTTCGAGATGAGTCACGACCCGAACTGGTACTGACCGGCGGCCGCCCGGTTCGACGCCGGACGGCCCGGTCGCATAGCCTGGAGCCCGACGGAGGAATCGGGAGCGTGTGCGGGTGAGACGGGTCTTGGCGCGATCGGCGGCGATCGCCGTGCTGGTCGCGGGGCTCGTGACCGCCGAAGCCGCCGGACCCGCGGCGGCCGAGACGAACTACCCGAGCTGGGATGAGGTCGCCGCCGCGAAGGCGAACGCGTCCTCCGCCCAGGCCCAGGTCGACCGCATCAACGGGCTGCTCGTCGGACTCCAGAGCAGTGCGGACACCGCGGCCGACGCCGCCATCCAGCGTGCCGCCGAGTTCGGGGCCGCGCAGGCCGCCCTGCAGGCGGCGGCGCAGAAGGCGTCGAACCTCGCCGCGCAGGCCGAGGCGGCGCGATCCACGGCCGACACGCTGCGTCAGCAGAGCGGCACCCTGGCGGCCCAGCTCAGCCGGGGCGGCGGCTCGGACGTCTCCGTGCGGCTCTTCCTCAGCGACAGCACCGCGACGGCCGACACCCTGCTCTACCAGCTCGGCGCGGTGTCCAAGCTCGCCGAGCGGTCGAACACGCTCCTCCAGCAGGCCACATCGCAGAAGAACCTGGCGTCGTCGCTCAGCGCGCAGGCCTCCGCCGCTCGGAGCATCCGGCAGCAGCGCGACGCCGACGCGAAGAAGGCGTACGACACCGCCGCCTCCGCCAAGGCCGCGGCCGACGCCGCGCTCGCCGACCAGCAGACGCGCGCCGACACCCTGTACGCCCAGCTCGCGTCGCTGAAGAACACGGAAGCCTCGGTCGAACGGCGGTACGCGGAGGGCGAGGCCGCCCGCAAGGCCGCGGAGCAGCCCGCCAACACCGGGGGAGGCGGCACCTCGGGTGGCGGTGGCTCGGGTGGCGGTGGCGGCAGCGGCGGCGGATCCGGGGGAGGAGCGGACGGCTCCGCGCCTCCGCCCGGAATCGTGGTCGACCCCGCCGCCGCGCAGGCGTACGCGGCCGGTCGCCTGCCGGCCTACGGCTGGGGTGGCGAGCAGCTGAGCTGCCTCATCAAGCTCTGGACCAAGGAGTCCAGCTGGCGCGCCGACGCCTACAACCGGTCGAGCGGCGCGTACGGCATCCCGCAAGCCCTGCCGGGCAGCAAGATGGCGAGCGCCGGCGGCGACTGGATGACCAACGCGAACACGCAGATCAACTGGGGGCTCGGCTACATCTCGGGCCGCTACGGGAGCCCGTGCGCCGCCTGGTCGTTCCACCTCGGGCACGACTGGTACTGACGCAGAAGGCGGCGACCCCGTCGGGGCCGCCGCCTTCACTGCGAATCGGAACTCAGTTCGCGGGGGGAGTGCTGGGGGCGCTCGACGCTCCGCCGCGCGAACGGCGGCGACGGCGGCGCGGGGCGTTGTTGCCGTCGCGGTGCTGCGAGCCGCCTCCGTCGTGGGTGCCGGCGGCGACGTTCTGGTCGCCCTCGGCGGTGGCGGTGGCGGTGGTGCCGGCGTCGCCGCCGGCCGCCTCGGCCGAGCCCTCTCCGCCGCGGGTGCGGCGGCGGCTGCGGTTGCCTCCGGAGCGCTCGCCGTCGCGGGCGGCGCCGCCGGAACGCGAGCCCTCGGAACGCGAACCCTCGGAGCGCGAGCCGCCGGTGCGGGCGCCCTCGGTCTTGACGACCGGCGTGCTCTTCAGGCGGCCCTTGGAGCCGGCGGGGATGTTGAGGTCCTCGTAGAGGTGCGGGCTCGACGAGTAGGTCTCGACCGGCTCCGGCTGGCCCATCTCGAGCGCGCGGTTGATCAGCGCCCACTTGTGCAGGTCGTCCCAGTCGACGAAGGTGACCGCGATGCCCGTCTTGCCGGCGCGGCCGGTGCGACCGGCGCGGTGCAGGTAGGTGTCGTGGTCGTCCGGGACGGTGTGGTTGATCACGTGGGTCACGTCGTTGACGTCGATGCCGCGGGCCGCGACGTCGGTGGCGATCAGGATGTCCTTCTTGCCGGCCTTGAAGGCGGCCATCGCGCGCTCGCGCTGCTCCTGGTTCAGGTCGCCGTGCACGGCGGCGGCGTTGAAGCCGCGGTCGTTCAGCTCTTCGACCAGCTTCGCCGCAGCGCGCTTGGTGCGGGTGAAGACGACGGTCTTGCCGCGGCCCTCCGACTGCAGGATGCGGCCGATGACCTCGTCCTTGTCGAGCGAGTGGGCGCGGTAGACCACGTGCTTGATGTTGGCCTGGGTGAGGCCCTCGTCCGGGTCGGTCGCGCGGATGTGCACCGGGCGGGTCATGAAGCGACGCGCGAGGGCGACGATCGGGCCCGGCATCGTCGCCGAGAAGAGCATGGTGTGGCGGGTCGCGGGGACCTGCTGGAAGATCTTCTCGATGTCGGCGAGGAAGCCGAGGTCGAGCATCTTGTCGGCCTCGTCGAGCACGACCTCCTGCACCTGCTTGAGATCGAGGAGGCGCTGGCCGGCGAGGTCCAGCAGGCGGCCGGGGGTGCCGACGACGATCTGGGCGCCGGCCTTGAGCTGCTCGACCTGGCCCTCGTAGGCCTTGCCGCCGTAGATGCTGACGACCGTGGTCGAGCGGTTGGAGGTGGCGAGCTCGAGGTCCTCGGCGACCTGGACGCACAGCTCGCGCGTCGGGACGACGACGAGCACCTTCACGCCGGGCGCGGGGTCGAGGCCGATGCGCTGGATGATCGGGAGGCCGAAGCCGAAGGTCTTGCCGGTGCCCGTCTTGGCCTGGCCGATGATGTCCTGGCCGCTGAGCGCCAGAGGGATGGTCTGCGCCTGGATCGGGAACGGTTCGACGATGCCCTTCGCGGCGAGGGCGTCCACCATGTCCTGGTCGATGTTGAGTTCGGAGAAAGTCAAAAGGTATGCCTGTCGTTCGTAGCGTAAGGTCTACGCCCTGTTCGTGTCGCAGGCGTAGGAGCCGTCGATCCAACGCCGACGGACACGACAAGCCTACTGGACGACCCCGTTACACTGCTGTACGTGTCAACCTGGTTCACGCGCCGACGCTCCGCGGTCGAGCTCCCCCGTCTCGCCCCCCGCGCCGATCGGGCCCCGGCCGTGCGGGTGGACCTGCACGAGGTCATGCCCGATCTGCTGCCCTATCTGGGCCAGGCCGCCTACCTGCAGCTGGACCAGTTCCAGACCCTTTCGCGGGTCGCGGCGGAGTGCGGGTCGCTGAGCGCCAAGGAGCCGGTGGCGGCCGCCGCCGGGCACGCGCTGTCGAAGCACCAGGGGATCGTGGCCGAGATCCGTCGCCGCGGCGACGATCCCGGCGAGGTGATGAAGCCGTTCGCCGACGAGATCGAGGGCTTCAGCGCCCTCATCGTCGGGGCGGACTGGCGCGAGACGCTGCTGTCGGCCCTGGTGACCGGCGGCCTGCTCGACGACTTCTTCATCCGGCTGGCGGCCGGACTCCCCGGCGACATCGGACCGCGCGTGGCCCAGCTCCTCGGCTCGGACTCCGGCCAGGAGGGCGTGCTGGAGGTGCTGCGCGCGGAGATCGCCGCCGACCCGCAGCTCGCGTCGCGGCTCGCCATGTGGGGGCGGCGCCTGGTCGGCGACACCCTGCTCGTGGCGCGCTCCGCGCTGCATCTCTCGGGCAACCGGGCGACCGACGAGGAGCGCATCGAGCCGATCTTCACCGAGCTGATCGCGGCGCACACGCGGCGCATGGATGCGCTCGGCCTCACCGCCTGAGCGGTGCCGCACCCGGGGTGTCCACCGCGCGATCGGCGTCAGCGCGCGACGGCGCCCTTCGCCAGCGAGTGCAGCAGCTTCTCGTCGTGATCGGCGCGCACGCGGCCGACGACCAGGTCGACGATCGCGACGATCGCCGCCGTGCCGAGCAGCGTGATCCACCAGATCCAGCCGCCGTTCCACTTCAGGCCCGCCCACGTGAGCGCGACCCACAGGGCGCTCGCGGCGATCACGCCGAGGGCGGGGATGAGGACGGCGCCGTGCGTGTGACGGCCGGGCAGCAGGTAGCGGGCGCCGAGTCCGAGCACGGCTCCGCCGAGTGCGACGAAGAGGAGTTCCACGAGACGGGAATCTAGCCGACGAAGCCGATGCGGCGCGACTCCTCGGCGCCGATCTCGACGTAGGCGATGCCCGCGGTCGGCACCACGTAGATGCGGCCCTTGTCGTCGGTGATGCGCAGGACGCCGGTGCCGTTGTTCACGGCGGTCTCCACCTGCTGGGCGATCTCGTCGGGCGACTGCGCCGACTCGAATCCCAGCTCGCGGGGGGCGTTGACGATTCCGATGCGGATCTCCACGACGTGCCTTTCCGGTGTTCTGGGCCATCTCGAAACCGACCGCCCGATGTGAGTTCAGACTACGGCACACGGCTCGCGGCGCCGGGTCACGTTCTCTGTCGGCGGACGCCGATACCGTGAAGGACATGACGACCCGAGGTTTCCGCCCCCGCGCCGACCGGCGCTCCGGCAGCGGCGACCCCGCCCTCGACGAGACGCAGGAGGCCGTGCTGCGCCTGGCCGACGGAGCGTCCGCTGCCGTGCTGGGCGCCCCGGGCACCGGGAAGACGACGGTGCTCGTCGAGGCGCTCGCCGAGCGCGTGCTCGGCCGCGGCTATGGGACCGACGAGGTCCTCGCGCTCAGCGCCTCGCGCGCGTCCGCGACCGCGCTGCGCGATCGGATCGCCCTGCGGCTGGGGGTGCCGACGAACGGTCCCCTCGCGCGCACCGCCACCTCCCTCGCCTTCCAGCTCGTCGGCGCGCGCGCCCGGCTCACGGGGGAGGAGCCTCCGCGCCTCCTGACCGGTGGCGAGCAGGACCAGATCATCGCCGAGCTGCTCGCGGGCCACATCGAGGACGGCGCCGGGCCCGTCTGGCCGGAGCCGCTCGTCGAGGAGGTGCGCTCGCTCCGCGGCTTCCGCACCGAGCTGCGCGAGCTGATGGCCCGCTGCGCCGAGCACGGTGTCACGCCGTCGCGTCTCTCCGAGCTCGGCGCGATCACCGGGCACGACGAGTGGCGGGCGGCCGCCCGGTTCCTCGCGGAGTACCAGGCCGTCGTCGACAGCTACCGCGGCGGGTTCGTCGACTCGGCCGAGCTCATCGCGTCCGCGGTCGCCGTGGTGCGCGACGGCAGCGCGCTCGACCGGCTGCGCGTGGTCTTCGTGGACGACCTGCAGGAGGCCACGGTCGCCACGGTCGCCCTGCTGCGCGCGCTGGCCGAGCGCGGTGTCGCGGTCGTCGCGTTCGGCGACCCCGATGTCGCCTCCACTACCTTCCGCGGCGCGGAGACCGGCGCCATCGGCCAGCTGGCCTCCCGCCTCGGCGTCCCCGTCGAGCGCCTCGTGTTGGGCTCCGCCCACCGGCAGACGCCTGCGCTGCGCGAGCTCACCGTGCGGGTGACCGAGCGCATCGGCACGGCCGCCGCCGGGGTGCAGCGGCTCGCGGTGTCCGCACGGCCGGCTCCCGCTCGGCCCGTCGCCGACGACCGCGCGCAGACGGACGACGACGCCCCGCCGGAGGTGCTGCGCATCCTCGCCGCATCCGCCCCGGCCGAGGCCGCACGGCTCGCCCGCCGGCTGCGCGAGCGGCACCTGCTCGACGGGGTGTCGTGGGACGAGATGGCGGTCGTCGTGCGCTCGGGGGCCCACGTGCCCGGCCTGGCGCGCGCGCTGGCCGTGGCGGAGGTCCCGACCAAGACGAGCATCGCCGGCCGCGCGCTCCGCGACGACTACGCGGCGCGCCAGCTGATCACGGTCGCCGGCGTCGAGGTGGGCGCCGTCGAGCCGACCCCGGCGGTCGCCACCGAGCTGCTCCTCGGACCGTTCGGCGGTCTGGACGCGGTCAGCCTGCGCCGGCTGCGCCTCGCCCTCCGCCAGGAGGAGCTCGCCGGCGAGGGCAACCGGTCGGGGGACGACCTGCTGGTGGAGGCGCTCGCCGACCCGGCGCACCTCGCCACGATCGACTCCTCACCCGCACGCCGCGCGGGTCGCCTGGCCGAGACGCTGCGGGCGGGCCGCGAGAAGGCCGCCGCCGGCGCGACGATCGAGGAGCTCCTCTGGCACACCTGGGAGCGCAGCGGCCTCGCCGGGCGCTGGCTGGAGCAGTCCGAGCGCAGCGGGATCGTCGCCGACGAGGCGAATCGGCACCTGGACGGCGTCGTCGCCCTGTTCACCGCCGCCCGGCGCTTCGTCGAGCGCTACCCGGAACGTCCCGCCGCCGACTTCGTCGTCGAACTGTTGGGAGCAGAAGTCCCGGAGGACACCCTCGCCGCGCAGACCGCCGGGCCGGCCGTCCTGGTCTGCACGCCGAGCGCGACGGTGGGCCGCGAGTTCGAGGTCGTGGCCGTCTCCGGCCTGCAGGAGAGCGTCTGGCCGAACCTCCGGCTGCGCGGCTCGCTGCTGCACCCGCAGGAGCTCGGCGACGCGCTCGAGGGGCGCGAGACCGCCACGGAGGACCAGCGGGCGCAGGTGCTCGGGGACGAGCTCCGCATGTTCGCCCTCGCGGTCTCTCGCGCCCGCGGCCAGGTCATCCTCACGGCGACGGCAAACGACGACGAGCAGCCCTCTCCGTTCCTGCGTCTGCCCGGCGACCTGGCGGTCGACGACCGCGACGAGGGCATCCACCCGCTCTCCCTGCGCGGGATGGTCGGCCGGCTGCGCCGCCGCCTCGCCACCACGGGGTCGCCCGACGCCGCCGAGGCCCTCGCGCGGCTCGCCGACGCGGGCGTCGAGGGTGCGGACCCCGCCAGCTGGTACGGCCTCACCGAGCCGTCGACGACCGACCCGCTGGTCGACCTCGACGACGAGGAGGCCGTGGTCCGCGTGTCGCCGTCGCGCCTCGAGACGTTCGAGAAGTCCCCGCTCGCCTGGTTCGTCGACGCCATGGCCTCGTCGCCGAGCGGCCTCGCCGCCGGCATCGGCACCGTGGTGCACGCCGTCATGGAGGAGGCGAGCACCAGCGAGGACCGCGACCTGAGCGTCGAGCGGCTGTGGGGCGGCATCGAGCGCCGGTGGAGCGAGCTGAGCTTCGAGTCCCCGTGGCTGGAGGAGAAGGAGCGCCGCCGCACGAGGACGCTCGCCCAGGGGGTCTCCGAGTACCTGCGCGACTTCGAGCGCGCCGGTGGGGCGCTCCTCGGGTCGGAGGGCGAGTTCGAGCTGCGGATCGGCCGGGCGCTGGTGCGCGGCACGATCGACCGGGTGGAGCGCACGGCCGACGGCACCGTCGTGATCGTCGACCTCAAGACCGGCAACCGCACGCCGACCGCGGCGGAGGCCGCCGAGCACGCCCAGCTCGGGGCGTACCAGCTCGCCCTGGAGCACGGCGCGATCGAGGTGGCGGACGGCCTGCCCTCCGGCGGGGCGAAGCTGCTGTTCGTCGCAAAGGGCGTGCGCGGCAAGGGCTACCGGGAGGTCGCCCAGGACCGGGTGGATCCCGACGGCCTGGAGCGCCTGAAGCAGCGCGTCGCCGACGCGGCGACCGGGATGGCGGCAGCGACGTTCGCCGGGGTCGTGGATCTCGGCGACCGCGACCCGCATGCGAAGTACGAGTACCGCATCCACCTGGTGCCGGCGGTGAGCGCCTGATGCGCGGCACGACGACGAGCCCCGGTGCGACGACGGGGGAGGGACGACCGTGAACGACGAGAACGTGCTGGAGTGGGCCGCGGCGGACGCCGACCTCGACCTGGTCGAGCAGGCGCTCACCCTCGACGAGCCGGACGCCGACGCCGAGCGGGCGGTGCGCCCCGTCAGCGCCGTGGAGATCGCCAGGGCCCTCGGCCTGCCCGAGCCGACGCTCCAGCAGCAGGCGGTGATCGAGGCGCCGGTGCGTCCGGCCATCGTGGTCGCCGGAGCCGGCAGCGGCAAGACCGAGACGATGGCCAACCGGGTGGTCTGGCTGCTCGCCAACGGGCACGCCCGCGTCCCCGAGATCCTCGGCCTCACCTTCACGCGCAAGGCGGCGGGCGAGCTCGCCGCGCGCATCCGCACCCGGATCGAGCAGCTCGTCGCGTCCGGACTGACCGAGATCGCCTTCGACCCGTTCGAGTCGCCCGAGGTGGCGACCTACAACGCGTTCGCGAACGCGATCTTCCGCGAGAACGCCCTGCTGATCGGGCGTGAGCCGGAGTCGGCCGTCCTGAGCGAGGCGTCGGCGTGGCAGCTCGCCCGCCGGCTCGTCGTCGGGAGCACCGACGAGCGCCTCGTCGACCTCGAGCGCGGGGTCGACGCGGTCACCAGCGCCGTGCTCACCCTCAGCCGGGCGCTCAGCGAGAACGTCGCCGAGGCCGCCGACGTCGAGCGCATGGTGGAGGGGTTCTCCCGCATCGTCGAGCTCCCCACGGGCAACGGGCGCGTGAAGGACGTCTACGCCTCCGTCCGCTCCGCCGTCGCCGCGGTGGGCTCGCTTCCGCCGCTGCTCACGCTCGCGGAGGCGTTCGCCGAGGAGAAGCGGCGTCGCGGCTTCGTCGAGTACTCCGATCAGGTGGCGCTCGCCCTGACCATCGCGGAGCGCCTGCCCGCGGTGGTGGACGACTACCGCCGCCGCTTCCGGGTCGTCCTCCTCGACGAGTACCAGGACACCTCCGACGTCCAGACGCGGCTGCTCTCGAGACTCTTCGCCGGGCAGGCCGTGATGGCCGTCGGCGACCCGCACCAGTCCATCTACGGCTGGCGCGGCGCGAGCGCCGCGAACCTCGGCCGGTTCTCCGTCGACTTCACCGGGCAGCGGCCGGGGGCCGCGCACGGCGGCGCCGACGAGTACGCGCTGAGTACGAGCTGGCGCAACCCCACCCGCGTGCTCGACGCCGCGAACACCCTCGTCGCGCCGCTCTCGGCGGCCTCGCCGGTGCACGTCGAGCTGCTGCAGCCGCGGCCCGGGGCCGTGGCCGGCGAGCTGACGGCGGAGTTCGGTCAGACCGTGGCGGACGAGGCCGAGGCGGTCGCGGCGTGGCTGGGGGAGCGGATCGCCGATCGCGACGCCGACGGCGTTCCCCCGAGCGCCGCGATGCTGTGCCGCTCCCTCAAGAAGATCGACGTCTTCACGGCGGCCCTCGCGCGCCGCGGCATCCCGTACCACGTGCTCGGGCTCGGCGGTCTGCTGGAACAGCCGGCCATCGCCGACCTCGTGAGCGCCCTGCGGGTGATGCACGACCCGACGGCCGGGTCCGAGCTCATCCGCCTCCTCACGGGCGCACGGTGGCGCGTGGGGCCCAGGGACATCGCGGGGCTCCGCCGGGTCGCCTCCTGGCTCTCGACGCGCGACCACCGGTTCCAGGAGCTCGACCCCGAGGTGCGGGAGCGGCTGCGGCGGTCCGTCGCGGGGGAGGAGTCGGCCTCGCTCGTCGACGCCCTCGACTTCGTGGTGGAGGCGCCCGAGGGCCACTCCAAGCTCGAGGACATCAGCGCGGTCGGGCTGGAGCGGATGCGCGACGCCGGGCGCCTGCTCGACCGCCTGCGGTCGCGGGTCGGCCTCGACCTGCTCGATCTGGTCACCCTCGTGCAGCAGGAGCTCCTGCTCGACGTCGAGGTCGCCGCGAACGAATCGGCGCAGCTCGGCCAGGCGAGCCTCGACGCCTTCGCCGAGCAGGTCGCCTCCTACCTCGCCGCGGACGACCGGGCGACGCTCGGCTCGTTCCTGGCGTGGCTCGCCGAGGCCGAGCAGCGCGACAACCTCGCGCCGCGCAGCGAGGACCCGGAGCCGGGGACGGTCCAGATCCTCACCATCCACGGCGCCAAGGGGCTCGAATGGGATGTCGTCGCCGTCCCGCGCCTGGTGGACGGCGAGCTCCCCGGGCCGCCGCAGAGCCGCAAGGGCTGGCTCTCCTTCGGGCAGCTTCCCAACGAGTTCCGCGGGGATTCCGCCGAGCTCCCCGTGCTCGCCTGGCGCAACGCCGAGGACCAGAAGCAGATCGACGAGTCCATCGACGCGTTCGAGGCGGAGAACCTGCGGCGGCACCTGGAGGAGCAGCGGAGGCTCATCTACGTCGCCGTCACGCGTGCCAGGGAGCGGCTGCTCCTGACCGGCTCCTACTGGTCGACGCAGACCCGGCCGCGCGGGCCCGGGGCGTACCTGCTCGAGCTGCAGGCCGCCGGGCTCCTCCCCGCCGACGCCTTCCCGGAGTGCGACGAGCCGGACGAGAACCCGCTCTCCCTGACCGCGCAGACCCTCACCTGGCCGCTGGACCCGCTCGGGACGCGTCGCGACCGGGTGCAGGCGGCGGCCGAGGCGGTGCGGGAGCGGCGTGAACGCGGTGCCGCGACGGGAGGGGTCTACGCCCGCGACCTCGATCTGCTGCTCGCCGAGCGCGCCCGGCGCGCCGAGGACGCCGGGCTCGTGGAGCTGCCGACCCGCATCCCGGCGTCGCGCTTCAAGGACTACATCTCCGATCCCGCGACCGTGGCCGCGACGCTGCGCCGGCCGATGCCGGAGCGGCCGTACCGGCAGACGCGGCTGGGCACGCTCTTCCACCGGTGGGTGGAGGAGCGGTTCGGCGCCCCCGCGGGCGGGGCGGACGAGCTCGACGCCGCCGCGACCGAGCTCGACGACCCCGCCGGCGAGCTGCTGGAGGCCGAGCGGCTCGCGGAGCTGCAGGCCACGTTCGCCGCGAGCATCTGGGCGGGCCGACGGCCGGAGGAGGTCGAGCTCGAGATCCACGTGACCCTCGCGGGCCAGGTGGTGGTGTGCAAGCTCGACGCCGTGTACCGGAGCGACGACGGCGAGCACGAGTACCAGATCGTGGACTGGAAGACCGGCAAGGCCCCGCGCGACGCCGAGGACCTGGAGCGCAAGCAGCTGCAGCTGGCGCTCTACCGGCTCGCGTTCGCCCGGTATTCCGGCGTCGACCCGGCGCTCATCGACGCGGTGTTCTACTTCGTCGCCGACGACCAGGTGGTGCGGCCGGAACGGCTCTACGAGGAGGAGGAGCTGCGCTCGCTCTGGTCCTCCGCGACCGGCTTCATCCCGCCCGAGCGGCCGTAGCCGTCCGCCCGGTCGCCGGGGGTGCGGTCGAGCATCGCCTCGACGTCGTCGATCGCCATGATCGGGCCGGTGGCGTTCGAGAGCGGGTTGACCGCGTTGCTGTGGACCCGGTCCACCAGGCCGTCGAGCATGGTCACGGCATCGTCGACGATCTCCTGGTCGCGCACCTCGCGGCCGTGCAGCAGCCAGCGGGCGACCTCGAGCTCGGCGTACAGCATCGCGCGCTGCGTGAACTGACGGTCGGTGGCGACCTGACGCGCGGAGGCGTAGGCCGTGAGCGCACCGTCGGTCGCCTCGGCGTTCATGGCGAGCAGCCAGTGCAGGTCGCGCGCCGGGTCGCCGACGCGGAGCGCCGACCAGCCGAGGACCGCCGTTACTGAGTCGCCGTCGACGAGGAACGAGTCCGCGGTGAGGGCGCCGTTGATCACGGTGGGCTGGAACTGCCACAGCGAATGGTCCGCCGTGGCGTCGCGCCAGCGATCGCGGAGCGCGGTCGGCAGCAGGCCGGTGGCGGCGGCCGCCTCGATAAGCGAGGTCGCGGAGCCGAGGGAGTCGGCGGCCGAGAGCACGGGCAGTCCGGCCTCGCCGACGAAGCTCGTCGGCAGGGTGTGGATGGCCGCGATGGCGTGGCCGATGGAGCCGGCCAGGCCGTCGCCCGGCGGGATCTCCTCGACCGCCACGTGCTCGCCGGGGAGGAAGTCGTAGACGAGGGCGCGAGTGCTGCCCACCGGCGCCTGGCCGAGGAACTGCGGCACGTCGAACGGCAACCGGCTGCGGATCCCGGTGGTCAGGGCGCGGAGCGCGACGAGGTCGGCGCTCTGCTCCGACTCGGCGGACTGCGAGAGCGGGACGCGGACGATGCAGACGCGGCCGTCGCGCTCGTCGAGCAGCGCGGCGTCGAACTCGCCTGCGCCGTCGCGGGAGTAGCTGCGGGCGCCGGAGACGGCGAGGTCGGGCACGGCCGAAGCGGCCAGCGCGGCTAGAGTGAGGTGGGATCTGGCCATGGTTCCTAGGCTAAATGGACATCCGCGCGTGGGCTCTGATCGCCACGCCTTGAAAGGTTCTCGATGTCGTCCGCACCCCTCTCCGCCTCGCTGAGCGCCCTCCCGCTCTCCCGTCACGCCGTCGACCGCGACCATGCCGCCCGGTCGCGCCCCGCGCTGTTCGACGAGCTGTGGGAGGAGCAGGGCACCCGGGTCCTCGCGCTCTGGAAGGGCAGAGCGCTCCTGACGCCGGAGAGCGTCCCGGCCGCGACGCCGTCCGGCGACGGGTGGAGTGCGCCCGATGCCGGCGAGGCCGCCCTGGAGCTGCTTCCCGTCGAACGCGTCACCTCCGCCCTGCTGCGCGTCTACCTGGGCCGGACCCTCGTCGCCACCTCGACCGAGCCGGTGGGCACCGCCGTCGTGCTCGAGGTGCTGACGGATGCCGCGGCGCAGGAGCTGGAGCCGGACGAGGCGCGCTGGGGCAATCTGCGCACGGTCGCCACGGCGCTCAGCGACCGCGACGCCGGTCTCTTCACCGAGGCGCTCGCCATCGCGAACTGGCACGCCTCCCACACCCACTGCCCGCGCTGCGGCACCCCGACGGTCGTCCAGCAGGCGGGCTGGGTGCGGCACTGCTTCGAGGACGGCTCCGAGGTCTTCCCGCGCACGGATCCCGCCGTGATCGTCACCGTGCTCGACGCCGACGACCGCCTCCTGCTCGGCTCGAACGCCATGTGGGAGCACACCCGCTACTCGCTCCTGGCGGGCTTCGTCGAGCCGGGGGAGTCGTTCGAGTCCGCCGTCGAGCGCGAGATCTTCGAGGAGGCCGGCATCCGCGTCGTCGACGCCCGCTACAAGGGCTCGCAGCCATGGCCGTTCCCGGCCTCGGTGATGGTCGGGATGACGGCGCGGCTCGCCGACGACCAGGCCGCGTCCGCGCTCGCCCCGGACGGCGAGGAGATCCTCGACCTGCGCTGGTTCAGCCGGCACGAGCTGTGGGAGGCCCGCCAGCAGGTCATCCTGCCCGGCCGCTCCTCGATCGCGCGCGCCCTCATCGAGGACTGGTACGGCGGATCCCTCGACGAGCCCCCGGCGGCGCCGTGACCGAGGGACCCGCCACTCCGGCGGCCCTGCTCGCCGGGCTGGACGCCCAGCAGCGGGTGGCCGCGGAGGCGCTGTTCGGTCCCGTGTGCATCCTCGCGGGTGCGGGCACCGGCAAGACCCGCGCGATCACGCACCGGATCGCGTACGGGGTGGCCTCGGGCGCATTCACCCCCAATCGCGTGATGGCGCTCACCTTCACCAACCGCTCGGCCGCGGAACTGCGCGGCCGCCTGCGCCAGCTCGGCGCCGGAGGCGTCGCCGCCCGCACCTTCCACGCGGCGGCCCTGGCCCAGTTGAACTACTTCTGGCCGCAGGTCACCGGCGGCCAGCTGCCGAGCGTGCTCGACGGCAAGGGGCGGGTGCTCGGTCACGCGGCCGAGAAGCTGTCGCTGCGCGTCGACACCGCCATGCTCCGCGACATCGCGGCCGAGATCGAGTGGCGCAAGGTCTCGGGTCTGACCCTCGACCAGTACGCCGACGCGCTCACGACCCGCCCCCTCCCCGGCACCCTCACCGCCGAGCAGCTCATCGACCTGCACCGGACCTACGAGGAGCTCAAGGACGAGCGCAAGCAGATCGACTTCGAGGATGTGCTGCTCGTCTGCGCCGGGATGATCGAGATGGAGCCCTCCGTCGCGATGCAGGTGCGCGAGCAGTACCGCTACTTCGTCGTCGACGAGTACCAGGACGTCTCGCCGCTGCAGCACCAGCTGCTCGGGCTGTGGCTCGGGAGCCGGCGCGACCTCTGCGTGGTCGGCGACGCCAGCCAGACCATCTACTCCTTCGCCGGCGCGCGCAGCGAGTACCTTCTCGGGTTCGAGCGCGAGCACCCCGGCGCGACCGTGGTGCGCCTGGAGCAGAACTACCGCTCCACCCCCGGCGTGATCGCCACCGCGAACCGGCTCATGCGCGGCCGTTCCGGGGCGCTCACCCTGCACGCCGCGGCGACCCAGCGCGCGACCGACGGCGCGCGAGACGTGGCGGACGTCGTGGCGCCCGCCGCCTTCGCGGACGACCGGGCCGAGGCACGCGCCGTCGCCGAGCAGATCGCGGCCGAGCTCGCGGCGGGCGCCCGCCCCGAGAGCATCGCCGTGCTCTATCGCGTCAACGTGCAGGCGGCCGTGCTCGAGCAGGCCCTGGGCGACCTCGGCATCAGCTACCAGATCCGCGGGTCGAAGCGCTTCTTCGACCTGCCGGAGGTGCGCCAGGCGATCATGACGCTGCGCGCGGCGAGCGTCGCGGCGACGGACGAACCGCTCTTCAAGTCGGTCAGCGACGTGCTGCGCACCCTCGGGTGGTCGGTCCAGCCTCCCGCCGGGAGGGGTGCGGTGCGGGAGCGCTGGGAGTCGCTGAACGCGATCATGGGACTCGTCGACGGGATGCCGGCCGACGCGACCTTCCGCCGGTTCACGGACGAGCTGCTGGCGCGGCAGGCCGGCCAGCACGAACCCACCCTCTCCGCCGTGACCCTCGCGACTCTCCACGCCGCGAAGGGTCTGGAGTGGGAGTCGGTCTACCTGATCGGTCTCAGCGAGGGACTGGTGCCGATTAGCTACGCGACCGGCTTCGAGCAGATCGACGAGGAGCGGCGGCTCCTGTACGTGGGCATCACCCGGGCACGCCGGCGGCTGCGGCTCAGCTGGGCGCATCGTGGCTCCAACCCCGGTCGGCCGGTGTCGCGTCAGCCCTCGCGCTTCCTGGCGGAACTCGCCCCGCCGGCCCGTCCGGCGCGCGCGATGGCGGTGCCGGAGTCGTCTCCTCAGGAGTGACGGGCAGACCGAGGCAGCCGCATTCCGGATGGGGCATATGCTCCCGCGCGACCCAGCCGCCGGCCTCGGGCACGAAGCGGCTGCTCCGTGCCCTGCCGCGCCGATCCGGTGCCGCGACGACGTCGCCGCCGCGCACCACGGCATCCACCAGCGCAGCGGTGACGGTGGCGACCGCGTCGGACACGAGCTCCGTCTCGCCCGGCCTGTCCCGGGAGTGGAGCTGCGCGGCCATCGCGGGCCACGCGGGGTCGGCATCGGCGCGGTGCAGGTCGACGCAGCGCACGCAGGCCCCGCGGCCCGGACGCACGAGCGGGCCGACCTCCACGCCGCCGTCGCTGAAGACGACCGGCAGGTGAGGGACGTCCCGGCGCAGCCACCGGCCGTGCCGCGACGGCTCGATCGCGTACGAGCCGACGATGACGGCGAGCGTCGCGGTCTCGACCAGGGGGTCGCTCCAGGAGAGGCCGCTCCGCACGTCGACACCAGCTGACCGCAGCAGGCCGACGATGCGCCCCGCCGTCCGGCCCTCGCCGTCCACGACGACGAGGGAGGGGACGGCCGGAGCCTCCGCCGATCGCTCCAGGACGGAGGACACGGTGCCGAGCAGCCGATCCACCGTGTCGGGAGAGGCCCGGGCGCGCTTGGCGATCATCCGCAGCCCGGCGACGGACACGCCGTCGGCGAGGGCCGCGATCATGCGCTCCTCGGCCACGCTCACCGGATGCAGCACCAGCCGGGGCGCATCGACGCCGAACTGGAGGGTGTCCGGCGTGCGCCAGACCCGGGGGATGCGGGGATCGAGTGCGAGGACCATCCCGTCATCCTGCCCGGGTGCCGGTGCCGTCCGGCCGTTATCCACAGGCCGACCGGGGCTCGGGCGGTCATCCCCAGCTGAGGTGCCCGAGGCGCCGCGGGTCAGTCCTCGGTGGGTCGCCCGGTGTCGTCGCGGAGGAGGTCCTCGATCGCCTGGTCGAGCGCATCCCGCTCCGGCTCGGTGCCGGTGGCAGCCGCCGTGAGCCGCGCCACCAGGGCCGACGGGTCGTCCAGGTCGCCCGCCTGGGGGAGGAGGTCGGGGTGCGACCACAGGCCGTCGCGCGCGTCCTGGCCGACGGCGTCGGTCACGGCCTGCCACATGGCCGCCGCCTCGCGCAGCCGGCGCGGCCGCAGCTCGAGACCGACGAGGGTCGAGAACGCGGACTCGGCCGGTCCGCCCGACGCGCGCCGGCGGCGCACCGTCTCGGCGATCGCGTCGGCGCGGGGGAGGAGGCGGGTCGCGCTCGCGGTGACGACGTCGACCCAGCCCTCGACGAGGGCGAGCACCGTCTCGAGCCGGGCGAGCGCCTCCTGCTGCTCCTCGGTCTTCGGCGGGATGAGCGCGCCGCTAACCATGGCCTCGCGCAGCTCCTCCGGGTTGGCCGGATCGAAGCTCTCGGCGAGCGACTCGAGCCGGTCGGTGTCGATGGTGATGCCCTTGGCGAACGCCGTGATCTGCGTGATCAGCTGCAGCCGCAGCCACTTGGCGTGCCGGAACAGGCTGGCGTGGGCGAGCTCGCGCACCGCGAGGTAGAGCTGCACCTGGTCCTCGGGGATGTCGAGCCCGGCGCCGAACTCCGCGACGTTCTGGGGGATGAGGGCGGCCGTGCCGTCGGCGAGCAGCGGGATGCCGATGTCGCCGCCCGACACGACCTCCTTGGCCAGCTGGCCGACCACCTGGCCGAGCTGCATGGCGAAGAGCGCGCCGCCGATGGAGCGCATCAGCTGCCCGGCGTTCTGGAGCATGCCCTGCATCTCCTCCGGGGCCTGCTCGGCGAGCACGCGGGTCAGCGCGTCCGAGATGCTGAGCGCGACCGGCTCGGCCAGCTGCGTCCACAGGGGCATCGTCTGGCGCGCCCACTCGGCACGGCCGATGAGCTCCGGCGTGCCGGAGAGGCCCGCGACGCTCGTCGCCTGGTCGAGCCAGAGCCCGGCCACGTTGAAGGCCTGGTCGAGCGTGGCCCGCTCGGCCGGGGTGACGGTGTGCGCCCCGTCGCCGGCCAGGGTACGGGCCTGCTGCTCGGCGATGTCCCAGTTGATGCCGCCGCCGGGGTTCGCCAGGGCGTTCTGCAGCTGCCCGAGCAGCTTCTGGATGCTCGCCGGGTCGTTCGGCAACCCGGCGGCGCCGGCCAGCTGGCTCGGGTCGATCGACGAGTCTCCGGAGAGGAACTCGCGCAACATGTCCCGGAACTCGTCGTCCGGCTCCTTGTTCGGCTCGTCGGCCATCGTGGGCGCCCCTCGTCTCGAAGTGATGCCGCTGCGGTGTGCGGCTTTCAGGCTTGCCATCTACGCTAGCTCCTGATCTCCAAGAGCCGGGTGGGAATCCGCCCCGGTTGCCCGGCGCGCGGTGCGCCCGTGGCGAACACGACCGAAGGGACCTGCCGCGTGAGCCTGTTCACCGACGACGAGCACGCCGTGGCGGAGCCGCAGCCTTCGATCCGGCCGTCGCGCCGGGTCGTCATCGGGTGGGTCTCGGTGCTCGTCGCGTTCGCGCTGACGCTGGTGCTCGCGCTGGCCCCCGCACCGTTCGTGATCGAGATCCCCGGACCGGTCTTCAACACGCTGGGCACGGATCAGCAGGTGGGCGCGGCGAAGAGCGGCGACGCCAAGGAGCTCATCTCGATCCCGGGCCAGAAGACCTACGACACGGCCGGCTCCCTCGACTTGCTCACCGTCTCCGTCGTCGGCAACCCGGACTCGCGGCCCAGCTGGTTCGAGATCGTCTCGTCGTGGTTCCAGCCGAGCCGCGCGGTGCTGCCGATCGACTCCGTCTTCCCTCCCGGCACGACCACCGAGCAGTCCAACGCCGAGAACGCCGCCCTGATGGTCGACTCGCAGCAGGATGCCGTCGCCGCCGCCCTCAACGAGCTCGGCTACGACTTCCCGCAGGCCGTGGTCGTCAAGCAGCTGATCACGGACACCCCCGCTTCGAAAACCCTCAAGGAGGGCGACGAGATCACGAGCGTCGACGGGGCGCAGGTGAAGAGCGTCCAGGCCCTGCGCGACGCGATCGCGAAGAACGGCACGGACACGGCGGCGCAGATCGGCATCCTCCGCGACGGGGCCGCCCAGACCGTCGCCATCACGCCGGTCGAGTCGTCGGGACGCGCCGTGCTGGGCATCGGCGCCGGGATGGATTACACCTTCCCGTTCGAGGTGAAGATCCAGCTCGACAACGTGGGCGGCCCGAGCGCCGGCCAGATGTTCGCGCTCGGGATCATCGACAAGCTGACGCCGGGCGAGCTGAACGGCGGCAAGCGGGTCGCGGGCACCGGGACGATCGACAACGCGGGCAACATCGGCGCGATCGGCGGGATCCGGCAAAAGATGTACGCCGCGCGCGACGACGGCAAGGCGGAGTACTTCCTCGCGCCGGCGTCGAACTGCAACGAGGTGACCGGCCACATCCCGTCCGGCCTGAAGGTCTTCGCCGTCAAGACGCTCTCCGACTCGCTCGCGGTGCTCAAAGCGGTGAGCACGGGAGGCAGCACCTCCGGCCTGCCGACCTGCCCGGCCTCCTGACGCGCTCCGACCCGGCCTGACACTCCCGGGCGGGCATGGCCCAGCGCCGGGCACGGCGTTCTCCAAGCGATGCGCGCCTAGGATGGACCCGATCTGCACATCACGCGAGAGCAAGAGGGCCGCACGTGAGTTCTACTACCGCCGCACGACCAGCAGGACGCCGCCGTGCGGCCGTCTGGATCACTCTCGGGGTGATCGTCGCCCTGGTGATCCTGTTCTTCGTCTTCGCCGGACTCTATGCGGACATCCTGTGGTACCAGCAGGTCGGGTTCCTGAATGTGCTGACAACGCAGTGGTTCGGCGCGATCTCGATGTTCTTCGTCGGGTTCCTGGCGATGGCGCTGCCGCTGTGGGCCTGCATCCAGCTCGCCTACCGGCTGCGCCCGGTCTACGCCAAGCTGAACAGCCAGCTCGACCGCTACCAGCAGGTCATCGAGCCGCTGCGCCGGCTGGCGATGTACGGCATCCCGATCGTGTTCGGCATCTTCGCCGGCGTCTCGGCGTCGAGCCGCTGGCAGCTGGCCGCCGCCTGGATCAACGGGACGCCGTTCGGCAAGACCGACCCGCTGTTCAAGATCGACATCGGCTTCTACGTCTTCGCGCTGCCCTTCTACCGCAGCGCGGTCGGCTTCGCGTCGGCGGTCGTGCTGATCGCCCTGATCGCGACCCTGGCGACCTGCTACCTCTACGGCTCCATCCGCGCCTCCGGTCGCGAGGTGCGCATCAGCAAGGCCGCCCGCGTGCAGATCTCGGTCGTCGCGGCGCTCTACCTGCTCCTGCAGGGCGTGAGCATCTGGCTCGACCGCTACGCCACGGTGACCGACTCCAACGTCGGCGACTCGATCAACGGCGCCGCGTACACCGACGTCAACGCGACCATCCCGGGCCGCGCGATCCTGGCCGGTGCGGCCGTGTTCGTCGCGATCCTCTTCATCGTGACGGCGTTCGTCGGCCGGTGGCGGTTCCCGCTGGTCGGCACGGCGCTGCTCATCGTGGCCGCCCTCGTCGTCGGCGCGATCTTCCCGTGGGTGATCCAGCGCTTCCAGGTCGAGCCCAGCCAGAAGACGCTGGAGACGCCATACATCCAGGACTCCATCGACGCCACCAGGGACGCGTACGGCCTCAGCGACATCGAGACCATCCCGTACGACGCCAAGACCGACGCCGAGGCGGGCGCGCTCCGTCAGGACGCGCAGACCACCGCGCAGATCCGCATCATCGACCCGGCGATCGTCAGCCCGTCGTTCCGGCAGCTGCAGCAGTTCCGCCAGTACTACGCCTTCCCGAACACCCTCAACGTCGACCGCTACACGGTCAACGGCAGCGAGCAGGACGCCGTGGTCTCGGTCCGCGAGCTGCAGCAGTCGGGTCTGACGAGCGCCAGCAACTGGTACAACAACACCCTCGTGTACACGCACGGCTACGGCATGGTCGCCGCCTACGGCAACCAGCGCTCGTCGGACGGCCAGCCGGTGTTCATGGAGTACGGCATCCCGACGCAGGGCACGCTCGGCCAGTACGAGCCGCGCATCTACTTCGGCCAGCAGTCGCCGACGTACTCGATCGTGGGCGCCCCGAAGGGATCGAAGTCGGTCGAGCTCGACTACCCGGGCGGCGCCGACGGTGCGCAGCAGACCTACACGACGTTCGACGGCAACGGCGGCCCGAAGCTCGACAACATCTTCAAGCGGCTGGTCTACGCGCTGAAGTTCCAGGACGAGCAGATCGTCCTCTCGGACGCCGTGAACAACAACTCGCAGATCCTGTACGACCGCGACCCGATCAAGCGCGTGCAGAAGGTCGCCCCGTACCTCACGCTCGACTCGCAGGCGTACCCCGCCGTGGTCGACGGCCGGGTCAAGTGGATCATCGACGGCTACACCACGAGCGACCAGTACCCGTACTCGCACGTCGGCAGCCTGAGCGACGCCACCGCGGACACCGAGACGCCGAAGCCGGCCTACGCCTTCGACGACATCAACTACATCCGCAACTCGGTGAAGGCCACGGTCGACGCCTACGACGGCTCGGTCACGCTCTACGCCTGGGACGCCAAGGACCCGGTGCTGAAGACGTGGGAGAAGGTCTACCCGTCGACGGTCAAGCCCATCAGCGACATGAGCGCCCAGCTGCTCAGCCACGTGCGCTACCCGGCCGACCTGTTCAAGGTGCAGCGCTCGGTGCTCGGGCAGTACCACGTGACCGACGCGGGCTCGTTCTACTCCCGCGAGGACGCGTGGACGACGCCGCCGGACCCGACGTCCTCGTCGTCCGACCCCACGCTGCAGCCGCCGTACTACCTGACGCTGCAGATGCCGGGCCAGAGCGCGCCGAGCTTCTCGCTCTACACGACCTTCATACCCCAGGCATCCAGCGAGGCCAGTAGATCGGTGCTGAAGGGCTATCTGGCGGTCGATGCGGATGCCGGCTCGACCAAGGGGAAGGTCGCCGCCGGTTACGGCAAGTTGAGACTTTTGTCCCTGCCCTCCAGCGACACCATACCGGGGCCGGGTCAGGTACAGAACACGTTCAACTCCGACCCCACGGTGTCGCAGGAGCTCAACCTGCTGCGCCAGGGCAAGACGGATGTGATCAACGGCAACCTGCTGACGCTGCCGGTGGGCGGTGGTCTGCTCTACGTGCAACCGGTCTACGTGAAATCGACCGGTGAGACCAGCTACCCCTTGCTGCAGAAGGTGCTCGTCGCCTTCGGTGACAAGATCGCCTTCGAGGACACCCTTGATCAAGCGCTCGACTCGCTGTTCGGCGGCGACTCCGGAGCCACGGCCGGTGACAACAACGTGCCGGGCACCGACGCGGGCGGAGGCGGCAGCGGGGGAGGCACCGGCTCCGGCACCGGATCGGGGACCGGAACCGGAACCGGCACCGGGACGACCACCAACGCGGCACTGCAGGCGGCCCTCCAGCAGGCCAAGCAGGCGCTCGCGGACCGCGAGACGGCCCTCAAGGCCGGCGACTGGACGGCCTACGGCCAGGCGGACGCCCGCCTGCAGCAGGCCCTGCAGGACGCTCTCGCGGCGGAGGGCGGCAAGTAGCCACCGCTCCATTCCTGCCACACCGACGGCGGCCCGTGCGACTCGCACGGGCCGCCGTCGCGTTGTGCGGCCCCTGTGCGCGGACACTATGCTCGGACGCCGCTGTAAGCCGTTCGGCGTGCGATCGCGGGCGGGAGCGCTCCCCATGGATCGGCTGTCAATCCTGCGCGATCCTGAGGATTCCGCTTGCCAGAACTTTGATTGTCCACTTTACTAACAAACATGCTCCTCGATGATGTCCGCCGCCCGGCCGCGTTCGATCCGATCCCGCCGGCGTTCGACGGGCCGATGATCCCGGGGCGCGCCCTCCGGCCGCGCACCAAGGTGCTCCCCGAGCACGCGCGCAACCACAACCGGTCGCTCGTGCTGCAGTCGCTGTACCGCGACGGCCGTGCCAGCCGAGCCGACCTCGCGCGGGGGACGGGCCTCACCCGCGTGACGATCTCGGACCTCGTCGGGGAGCTCATCGCCGAGGGCCTCGTGGTCGAGCTCGGCCAGCGCGACGATGCGCGCCCGGGCAAGCCGGCGGTCCTGCTCGACATGGACAGGGGAGCGACCCAGATCATCGGCGTCGACCTCAGCGAGCACGCCGTCTTCCGCGGGGCCGTGCTGGACATCGACGGCCACGTGCTCCACAGCGCGGAGATCGCGCTGGCCGGCAGCAGGGGAGACGAGGCGGTCGCCAAGGCCCTGGTGCTCATCGAGCGACTCGTCGAACTGGCCGCGGTGCCCGTGCTGGGCATCGGCATCGGCTCGCCCGGCGTCGTGGACGCGTCCGGGACGGTGGTCGCCGCCCCGAACCTCGGCTGGACCGACGTCCCCCTCCAACGGCTGGTGGCCGAGCAGACGGGGCGCGCGGTGTTCGTCGCCAACGACGCGAACGCCGCGGTCCTCGCCGAGCACGGCTTCGGGGCCGCCCGCGGCGACATGATGCTCGTGAAGGTCGGCCACGGTGTCGGCTCCGGGCTGCTCGTGGCCGGGGCGATGGTCGTGGGGAGCCGTTTCGCGGCCGGTGAGATCGGTCAGGTCATGGTCGGGACCGACGACGGCGCCGAGGCGCCGTACGATCGCGACCGCGTGCTGGAGGCGTGGCTGGCCGTTCCCCGGCTCGAGTCGCGCGTCGCCGCCGCGGCGATCGCGGGCGAGCCGATCGAGCCGGTGCTCCGGGAGGCCGGGCAGCGGCTCGGCGTGGCCCTCGCCCCCATCGTCGGCGCGCTCGACCTGGCCGAGGTGGTCCTCAGCGGACCGGAGGAGCTGCTGGAGGGCACCCTGCTCGGCGCCGTCCGCACCACGCTGGACAACCGGACGATGGCGGGGTTCCACTCCGCCACGACGGTCCGGATGACGAGCCAGGGTCGCGACATCGTCCTGCGCGGCTGCGTGATCATGGTCATGTCGGCGCAGCTCGGCGTCTCCTGACGCGGTGGGCGGTCAGCGCGCCCAGCTGACACCGAACGTCGATTGCAGCGCGTGCTGCGCGGCTCCGCGGAACGGCTCGTCCAGCGCCGAGCGCGCGTAGCGGAAGCTGAGCGGCATCGCCGCGCGCACCGGGTGGCGTGCCGCCTCCGCACGCAGGTGTCCGATGAACTCCGGGCCGAGCTCGGCCGACGCCCCGCCCAGCACCACGTTGGGCACGTCGAGCGCCGCGCTGACGAGGAGCAGGGCGCGGGCCAGGATGCGCGCACCCGAGGCGATGCGGGCCCGCGCCTCCGACGTCGATGCGAGCGCCGCGATGTCGACCGCCTCGAGGTCGGCGCCGTGGGGGAGCCCGAGCAGGCTGGTGACCGAGACCATCTCTTCGAGGCAGCCGCGGTTGCCGCACGCACAGACGGGTGCGTCGTCGCCGAAGAGCACCGGGACGTGCCCGATCTCCCCGGCCCGATGGGCGGCGCCGGCCACGACCACGCCGTCGACCATGACGGCCGCGCCGACCCCGGTGCTGAGCGAGACGAAGAGCCGGTTGGCGCCGAAGCCGTCGTCCGCGGAGGTGTCGGCGATGGCCTCCGCGTCGGCGTCGTTGACGAGATGGATGGGAGCGTCCACGACACCGGAGAGGGCGCCCGCCAGATCGAGGTCGCTCCAGCCCAGCTGGACGCTCTCGCGGATGAGCGGTCCGTCGGCGATCCCCGGGACCTGCACGCCGATCGCCGCGACCCGGGCGTCCGTGGAGGCGGTGAGCCGGCGGATCACCGCGCGGATGTCGTCGATCGACCCGACCTGCGTCGGCCGGTGGGAGAGCCGGTGCAGCTCGTCGCCGAGCATGCTCAGGACGGCGCCGCGGATCAGTCCCGGCTGGACCAGGACCGAGAGCAGCACCTGCCGCTCCGTGTCCACCCGGAGCGTGGTGGCGCGCTTGCCGCCGGTGCTCTCGGCGAGCTGCCCTTCGGAGACGAGGCCGTCGGCGATGAGCCCGGCGAGCAGCGACGACACGGTCGCCGAGGTCAACCCCGTGCGGCGCGCGATGCTCGCCCGCGTCGCGGTGCCGTTGCCCGAGAGCACCAGCTGCAGCGCGGTCGTCAGGTTCTTCTCGCGCACGGCGGCCTGCGTCGCCTTGCCGTGATCGTCTGCCACTGCTCCTGCCGTCCTCGCCGTGCGCCGATCGCGGCGCGTCCTGCCCTTACGACCCTAGCGAATGGGGCGCAAGATGGGGTCATGGGGAACGGACTGATGCTGCTGGACGTGCAGCGCGACATGCTGGAGGGCGAGACCGCGATCGCGGGGGCCGAGGAGTTCCGGCGCGTCATGGGCGAACTGCTGGAGGCGGCGCGCGACGCGGGCGTCCCCATCGTCCACGTCCAGAACGACGGCGGCCCCGGCGACCCGGACGAGCCGGGCACCCGGGGGTGGGAGCTGGTGTTCCCGCCGGCGCCGGGCGAACCCGTGGTGCGCAAGGACGACCCCGACACCTTCCTCTCGAACCCGGCCCTCGCGGACGTGCTGCACGCCATGGGCGTCGACACGCTGATCGTCGCCGGGTTGCAGAGCGAGCTCTGCGTGCAGGCCACCGCCCTCGGAGCGCTGGAGCGGGGCTTCGCGGTCGTGGTCCCGTCCGGCGCCCACGCCACCTACGACGGGGAGCTGACGGCGGACGGGATCGCGGAACGGGTGTCCCTCGAACTCGACGCGGCCGGCGTGGAGATCGTCGAACTCGACGACGTGACGTTCGGCTGAGCGCGGGGCGCCGGGGCCGGGTCAGCCCGCGTCGCGCTCCAGCTCCACCGCCTCCCGGATGCTGAGGGCGTAGATCCGCGAACGGCCGGGGCGGGCCGGGTCGCCGGTGACGTACGCGACGCTCTCCACATGCTGCTCGAACGCGTTCACCTTGTCGCGCGGGGCGCCGACGATCAGCTGGAAGCCGAGTCCGCGCAGCGCGGAGAGCGCCCGTCCGGTGTACTCGTTGTCCGCCTTGACGAAGCCCTCGTCGAGCACGATGGGGGCGTAGACGGGCACGCGGTCGGTGCCGTCGCCGAGGCGGTAGCGCAGGGCGGCGCCGAGGACGAAGGCGATCAGCTCCTGCCCCTCGCCGCCGGACTTGCCCGCCACGCCCTCGTGCACGATCTGCGCGCCGTCGCGTCGCGTCTCGATCGCGCGGAACTGGAAGTGCTCGCGCGCGTCGAGCACGCGGCGGCGCCAGGCCTCGCCGATGCGGGAGCGCTCCTCCAGTCGGCCGAGATCGGCGCGCAGCGAGAGGAAGTCCCGCTCCACCCGAGCCGGGTCGCGCGTCTCGCCCGGCTCGCCCGCGGTGTGCTTGCGGAGGGTGCGCTTGAACTCGGCCAGGTCGGTGTTGGTGGTGGGGCGCGGGTCGATGTCGAGGGTGGAGCCCTCGCGGAACTCGATGCCGTGCAGCGCCGCCGAGATCGGCCGGACACCCCGCCGGATCGCGCGACCGTCCTCCTCGATCTGGGTCAGCAGCGCGCGCAGGCTGTCGCCCATGCTCGCGCCCGCCTTGGCGAGCCAGTCGGACTTCGCCCGTGGGAGGTCGTCCTCGACGAGCGAGCGCTGGATGGCGAGCGCGGCCGGGAGGCTGTCGATCGTGGCGTCGAGCTCGGCCGACGGATCCAGCTCCCGGTAGCGCTCGAAGGCGTTCAGCAGCAGGGTCTCCGACTGCTCGACGGTGCGCTCGTGCACCTCGATCTGGTCGCGCACCAGCCGCTCCGCGTCGGCGTAGCGGCGCCGGACGTCGGCCGCCTCCCGCGGGGCCGCGAACGGCAGGGAACCGAGCAGCGCGCGCTCGGCGTCGTCGAGCGCCGTCGCGTCGAGGTGGTCGGCGACCTCGTCCTCGATGTCGGCGAGAGCGGCGTGCTCGGCGTCGAGCTGGTCGATGACGCGCTGGATGCCCGCGCCGCGTCGTGCCGCGGCGAGCCGGGCCTCGTCCTCGCGGTCGGCCGTGGCGGTGAGCTCGGCGACCTCGGGCCGCTCGACGGCGACCCGCTCGAGGCGCGCGGCGAGTTCGGCGACGCGCTCGGCGGCCGGCGTCACGTCGATCGACGCCCAGTCGAGGTCGGCGACGGAGGCGAGGGCCTCGCGCCGGTGGCGCTCGCCGGCCGAGCGCGACTCGGCGGAGTCGGAGGCCGCGCGGGCCTCGTCGAGCTCCGACTCGAGCCGAGCGATCTCGGCGGTGAGCTCGACGACGCGGGGCGCGTTGTCGAGGCCGATCCAGGAGTCGACGGCCCGGTCGTCCTTGATGACGCGGTCGCGGGAGCCGGTGCGCAGGCCCGCGCGGGTCACGGCGCCCTTGACGCCGATCGGGAGGGGCGCATCCAGGTCGTCCGCCGACTCGACGCACAGGATGCTGCGGTCGGCCACGAGCTCGTCGTGCAGCCAGCCGTGGAACGGGCTCTGCTCGTCGAAGGACAGCATCGCCGGGACGGTGCCGTCGATCGCCGTGCGCTCGGCCGGGGCGCCGACCTCGGCCGGCACCAGCACGACGCGGCCGCGCATGTCGTTGTCGTTCACGAAGCGGCGCGCGTCGGCGAACCGGCGCTCGTCCACCACGAGGTTCGTGGCGAGGTCGCCGAGGACGCGCTCGACGGCGCGCGACCAGTCGCGGCGGCCGGGAGCGACCTCGAACAGCTCGCCCGCGTAGGGGAGGGCCTCTGGCGCGACACCGATGCCGTCGGCGATCCGCCGTCGACGCGCGTCGGCCTCGGGCGGCACGTTGCTGCGGCGCCGCTCGTACGACGCCTTCTGCGCGGTCTTCTCGGCCAGCGTGCGCTTGACGGTCTCCACCCGAGCGGCCAGCTCCCAGCGCTCGGAGCGGTCGTCCGCCGCCTCGGCGGAGGCGCTGAGCAGGGCGACGGCGCGCTCCTGGGACGCGGCGAGCTCGTCCGCCGTGAGCGGCAGGTCGAGCCCGGCGCTGGTCAGGACCCGCGCCGCGCGATCGCGCTCGCGCTCGAGCTGCGCGAGCATCAGGCCGGCGACCTCCTGCTCGCGGCGGATCGCCTCGGAGGGGTCGCCGCCGAGCGCGGCCAGCTGGTCGAGGGCGTCCTTGTGCGCCCGGTGCGCGGCGGCCTCCTCGTCGGCGGCGGCACGGCGGAGCGCCTCCTGCTCGCGCTTGGCGTCGCGCACGCGGTCGACCTCGCCGCGCACCCAGTCCGCGACCTTCGCCGACAGCCAGACCCAGACGCGGCTGCTCTCCTCGCCGTCGAGCGGCGCGAGCAGCCGGCGCTTGCCGGTCGCGTCCTCCAGGGCCGCGCGGTACTGCTCGGCGCGCACGGGCACGTCGGCGAGCACGTCGAGCTTGCGCCGCGTGGTCTCGAACACGTCGTAGAGGGCCGACGCCTCGCGGTAGCTGCTGAGCGTCGTCTCCCAGCGGGAGAGGGCGCGCGGCTCGGTGAGCACGAACTGCTTGAACAGCTCGTCGATCGAGAAGACGCCCTTCGACGCCTGGGCGCGGCGCAGCAGGGTGAGCGCCTTCAGCTGGGATTCGTCGCTTCCGCCGATCCCGAGCTCCTCGCACAGCCGCACGCGGAACTCCGGCTGGGATCCCGTGACCAGGTCACGCACCGGGTCGACGAGCCGACCGAGCGAGCCTCGCGTCAGCGGTGACGAGCTGCCGGGCTCGGGGCGCAGCTCCGCAAGGCGGGTGAGCGGGAACTCCCCGTGCACGAACACGTAGACGGTCGAGGAGGTCACCTCGTCCTGCGTGGCGGTGTCGCGGCCGAGCCAGGCGAGCCGGGCGGCGGTGATGGTCTCGCCGAGCTCGGTGCGCCAGGTGATCGCCGCGCCCGACGCGAACGCCGTCCCGAGCGGCCGGAGGAAGTGCGTGGTCGTGATGTCGGAGCCGGCCTCGCGCACCTCGTCCGTCTTGCCGCGGGCGTAGCTGTAGACCGTGCGCTCGGAGCGCTGGCGCGTGTCGTCGCGCGCGGCGCGGTTGAACTCCTGCGGGTTGGGCATGATGACCGCGGCCATGGCGTCGAGCACCGTCGACTTGCCGCGGCCCGTCGGCCCGAGGATGGCGAGACCGCCGCGTCCGACCGGCATGGTGTGGAGGTCGTCGTAGCTGCCCCAGTTGAGGAGCTGCACCTGCTCGATGCGGAACTGCCCGCTGTGGATCAGTCCGTCGGCGAGCGGGAGGTCGTCGTCCAGCTCCTCGTGCTCGGCGGTCATCAGGTCGGTCACTCGTCCACCTCCGGGGCGTCGACGTGGGCGTGGGCGGCGGCCGGGGCGGCGTCGTCGCGGAGCTCGGCCCCGCTCGCCTCCTGGAACAGCCGCGTCAGGTGGGCCAGCTCGGTCGTGGTGACGAGGGGCACCACGGCGGGGGAGACCACGTAGAGATCGGGGTCGTCGGTCTCGGGCACGAGCAGCCCGATCCGCTCCATCGCGGCGATCGCGGCGCGGATGCGCCGGTCGACGCGCACCTCGTCGTGCGACGCGTCGGTCTGGAAGCGCCCCAGGAACTCGGCGATGTGGTCGCGGCTGACCGTCACGGCCTCGTCCGCGGCATCGGTGTACGCGTGCTCCTGGCGCAGCAGGATGAGCAGCAGGGACGCGTCGCGGGACAGCGGCTTCTCGCGGCGGAGGAGCACGGGGGTGCCGTCCTCGGCGCTCTGGCGCTTGAAGGCGACCTCGTGGTCGCGATCGATGGTCAGGGTGAGGAACAGCTCCTCCAGGCGGGCGCGCACATCGTCCTCGTAATCCACGAGTCCGCTCCACGCCTCGGGGTGCGTGGCGCGCGTGATGAACCTGCTCGTCAGGAGGGTGACGAGGGCGCGGCGCGCGGCCACCGGGAGCCGCTCGTCGGCGGCGTCGCCGAACGCGTCGGCGGTCACCGCCTCCACCTCGTCGAGATCCGTGTCGTCCGCGATCGTGTCGGTCATCGCTCCGTCCTCCCGCCGCGTGCCGCGGCCGTCTCGTCGTCCGCGCCGCCGAAGCGGGTGCGCGGGAAGGTCACGTCGCGCGCGGTCTCGCCGGCCACGGCGATGCGCACGGTGTCGTCGCCGTCGAGGACCGTGTCCCGTTCGGCGGCGGCGTCGAGCAGGCTCACCAGCAGGCCGAGGCGCCGGAACTCCGGCGGCGTCGCCGCGTAGACCTCCGCGCCCGTGACCTCCGCGCGTTCGGCGAGCAGGCGCTCGATGGTCTCCTGCACCGCGTCGGGGCTGGTCCCGACCGCGAGGCGCAGGGCGGCGCGCTCCGACGCGGGCAACGCGTCCCGACTCTCGGTCACGGCCACCGCGATGTCGGGCCGCTCGCCGCCGCGCCAGACCTGCGTCTGCGTGACGTCGGTGAGCGCCCACGGGCCGAGCCCCAGCACGTCATCCGGCACCGTGACCGGCCCCGGCCGCACTTGGGCCCAGTGGGCGCCGGCCGCGAGGGCCTGGTCGGCCAGCGACAGGAGGCGCTGGTGCTTCTCCGCCCCCGAACGGCTGAGGAACCGGCGCAGCGACGACATCCACCGCACGTAGGTCTCCTGCACGGTCTGCTCCTCGGCGAGCAGCGAACCGATCAGGGTCTCCAGCTGCAGGCGCTGGCGCTCGGTCATCTCGGCGACGGCGAGCGGCTGGGCGAGCACGCGCTCGAGGTCGGCGCGCATCCCGTCGAGCCCGTGGGAGGACAGCATGGAGGCGAAGCCGCGGTAGGCGCGCCCCTCCGGCGTCTGCTCCAGGAGGTCGTTGTCGCGCAGGTACTGCTCGACCAGCGCGCCCTTGCCCACCTGGTCCTCGGTCGCGCGGCGGGCGACCTCCCGGTGCCGCTGCTCGACCATGGCGCTCAGGCGGCGGAAGTCCTCGGGGAGCGACGCGGTGAGGCGCAGCACCTCGCGCAGCTGGCGGCGCACGGCCTCCCCGGCGGCCGGCTCGACCCCGCCCGCCGCGATGCGCGCGCGGCGCGCCTGCAGCTGGGCGATCTGCTCGTCGATGCGCGAGAGCTGCGCGTCGGGATCGGGATCGGTCATGTCGGCCAGCTGGTGGACGGCATGGGCGATGCTGCCGAACCGGGCCTCCGAGACGACGGAGTCGGCGTCCACGAGCTCGCGGACGATGCGGAGCGCCTGGAGCGAGTACTGCGAGAGGCGGTACTCCGCGCGGCCCTCGCGGTCGTGCGGGCGCGAGCGGACCAGCCAGCGGTTGTCGACCCAGCCGCGGCAGTAGTCGGCGGGCGCGGAACGGCGGGGGAGCCCCGGATCCTCCGCGGCGTCGTCCGCGACATCGGCGGACGCCGGAACCGCGTCGCCCTCGGAGACGGCGCTCAGCGCCTCGGCCACCTTCTGGTGGAACCAGTCGGCGGAGACGGGTCCGTCGGCGAACTCCAGGTGCCGCGAGAACAGGGGGAGGATCCATCGTCCGTTGTGGCTGCGCAGCAGCGCCCAGGTGGGATGTTCTTCCCAGGCGTCCGCGACCGGGTCGGCGGCGAGGGCCTCGTCCATATTCCTCCGCGCTGGGGTTCGGGATCAAAAAAAGGCCCGGACCGGGGATTTCTCCTCGAGTCCGGGCCTGTCCGGTTGCGGGGGCAGGATTTGAACCTACGACCTCTGGGTTATGAGCCCAGCGAGCTACCGAGCTGCTCCACCCCGCGGCACAAGAAATGACTCTAGCACGGGTCTGAGGGGCTGGGAAATCGAACCCGTATCCCGGGCGCGTCCGGCGCGCTCTTCGCGGCGGTAGACCGCCCGTCCCACTAAAGTCGGGTGCAAGACGTAGGGGACAGCGCATGGCGAGTAGCACTCAGAAGTACCGGGTGGTCGTGATCGAGGACGACCCGGATGTGGCCTTCTTCATGAAGACCGTTCTCGAGAAGCGGGCGGACGCGGTGGTGACGGCGATCACCGACCCCTCGCGGGCGCTCTCCACCATCGCAGAATTCGAGCCCGACCTCGTCCTGACCGACATCGAGATGCCGGGCATCTCGGGCCTCGACCTGCTCAAGGAGCTGCGCTCGCAGTATCCCGGCATGCCGGTCGTGGTCATGACCGCCCACGTCTCGGTCGACTACGCCGTCGCAGCGTTGCGGAGCCAGGCCGACGAGTTCCTCACCAAGCCGGTCGCCTCGGCCGACCTCGTCTCGATCGTCACCCGGCTGGCGGAGGAGGGGCGGACCAAGCGCGCCGCCGGCCGTCAGCAGGTGGTGCTCGCCATCGGCGCCCACCCCGACGACGTGGAGATCGGTGTCGGCGGCATCCTCGCCGCGCACCGGGACGCCGGCAACCAGGTCGTGATCCTGACCCTGTCGCGCGGTGCGCGCGGCGGCGACGCGGACGACCGCCAGCACGAGTCGCTCGCCGCGGCGGAGCTGCTCGGCGCCCGCCTGTTCCTGGAGGACCTCGAGGACACCCACATCTCCGCGGCCGATCCGACCGTGTCGATCATCGAGCGGGTGGTGCGGGAGGTCGAGCCCGACATCGTCTACACGCACTCCGCCCACGACCGCCACCAGGACCACCGCGCGGTGCACGCCGCCGTCAACGTGGCGACCCGCAACGTGCGGACCGTCTGCTGCTTCCAGAGCCCGAGCGCGACGATCGACTTCCGCCCCACGCGGTTCGTCCCGATCGACGGCTTCACGGACGCCAAGCTGGCCCTCATCGACTGCTTCCGCTCGCAGGACCTGCGCGCCTACCTCGAGCACGACTTCGTGCTGGCGACCGCGCGCTACTGGTCCCGCTTCGGCGGCGGCACGATGTGCGAGCCGCTCGAAGTCATGCGGGACACCGCCGACATCTCCATCCCCGCCTCGGCGATCTCGACCGAGGCCCGACTCCGAAGGACCGCCGAATGACCAGAGTTCTCGTGACAGGCGCGGGCGGCCCCGCGGGCGTCGCCGTGATCCGCTCGCTGCTCGCGAGGGACGACGTCGACGTGCTCGCCGCCGACATGGACGGCTGGGCGAGCGGCCTCTACCTGGTGCCGGCGGCGAACCGCCGGATCGTGCCGGCCGGCCGCTCGGAGACGTTCGTCGACGAGCTCATCGCGATGTGCGGCGCCGACGGCGTCGACGTGCTGTTCTCGACCGTCGACGTCGAGCTCCCCGGGCTCGCCGCCCGCCGCGACGAGCTGCAGTCCGTCGGAACGGCGCTGGCCGCCCCGAGCCACGAGACCCTCGTCACCTGCCTGGACAAGTTCCGGCTGGCCGAGCGGGTGGAGGGCTCCGCCCGCATCCCGCGCACCCGGCTGCTGACCGCCGAGGGCGTGGCGGAGGACTGGGACTTCCCCGTCATCATCAAGCCCCGCAGCGGTGCGGGCTCGCGCGGCGTCCGGCTCATCCCCGACCGCGCCGCGCTCGAGGCCGTGCCGCTGGACGACAGCATCCTGATCCAGGAGAACCTGCCGGGGGAGGAGTTCTCCGTCGACGTGCTGGCCGGCCTGGACGGCTCGGTCATCGCCGCGGTGCCGCGTTCGCGCGAGCGGGTCGACTCCGGCGTCTCGATCGCCGGTCGCACCGTGAAGCGGGACGAGCTCTCCGACACGGCAGCCGCGGTCGCGCGGTCGATCGGCCTCACCGGCGTCGCGAACGTGCAGCTGCGCTACAGCGTGGAGGGCACCCCCGCCCTGCTCGAGGTGAACCCCCGCTTCCCGGGCGCCATGCCGCTCACGATCGCGGCCGGCGTCGACATGCCGTCGCTGCTGCTCGACCTCGTGCTCGGCCGCCCGGTGCCCGCGACCGTCGACTTCCGCGAGCTCGCCAACGTGCGGTTCCTCGAGGACGTCTTCCTCGACCCGGCCGACGTGCTGGTCTCGGAGAACGCGGCGCACGCCGACGAGCTCGACGAGTGACCGCCGGGCGTCCCGTGATCGACGTCGCCGAGCTGCTCCGCGGCGACTTCCACGTGCACTCCGCCTTCTCCGACGACGCGGTCAGCACGCTCGCCGAGAACATCGCCGCGGCCGACGCCGCCGGACTCGACCGTCTGCGGTTGAACGACCACGTGCGCGCGTCGACGACCTGGGTGCCGGAGTTCGTCGCCGCCGTCGCGGCCGAGCGGATCCCCTCGGGTCTCACCGTGTTCACGGGCGTCGAGACCAAGCTGCTCGACGTGATGGGAGCGGTGGATGTGCCGGCCGACCTCGTCGTCGGGGCGGGCGGCGTCGACACGATCGTGATCGGCGACCACCAGTTCCCGGGCACGGACGGCCCCTGGTCCCCTCAGGCCACGCGCGACCGCCTCGCCGCGGGCCTCTCGGAGGCGGACGCCCTCGACCTGCTCGTCACGGCCAGCATCCGGGCGATGGAGCGCACCCCGCAGGCGCAGCTCGCCCACTGGTTCTCCATCCTGCCCAAGGTCGGCCTCGACGAGGCGCAGCTCGGAGCCGACCGGCTGACGGCGTGGGCCCAGGCAGCGGCCGCCACCGGCACCGTCGTCGAGGTGAACGAGAAATGGGCGTGCCCCGGCGTGGAGGCGATCGTCGCCCTCCAGCGGGCCGGAGCGCGTATCGTTGCCTCCACCGACAGTCACATCGCGAGCGACGTCGGCCGGTACGACCGGGTGACCGCTCTCCTCACGGAGGCGGCCCGCCGGCTCGCGCCCGAGGGTGAGGACGACCGATGAGCCCCATCGAGCTGAACCGTGCGCAGCGGACCGAGATGCAGCGCGAGATCGACCAGAACCGTCGCTGGGAGCGACGACTTCCGGTGTACGCGGCGATCTCCCTGCTCGTGCTCGCGGCGATCGTCGTGGTCCGGGTGGTGTTCTTCTCGTGACCGGACGCGTCCCGCGCATCGTCATCGCCGATGACGACGACGACATCCGCGGCCTCATGGTGATCGCCGCGAAGCGTGCCGGCGTCGAGGTCGTGGCCGCCGTGGACAACGGCCGCTCCGCCCTCGAGACGCTCCTCGCCGACGACATCGACCTCGCCGTGCTCGACATCTCCATGCCCGGCCTCAACGGGGTGGAGGTCGCCGAAGCCGTCCGCGCGCAGCGACCGGACACCCTCATCCTGATGGTCTCCGCCTCCGTGCAGCTGCTCACGGACCACGGGGTGGTCGCCGAGCGCTCCGACGGGTTCATCATCAAGCCGTTCAGCCCCCGGGTGCTGACGGAGCGCATCCGCGCGATGCTCGGCATCGAGGTGAGCGCATGACGCTCGACCGGCTGCTCGGCCGCCTCCCCATCGATTCGCCGTCGGTCATCATGAAGCAGCTCCCGACGCTGGCCGGTTTCGTCCTAGCGCTCGCCGTGGTGCTCATCCCCGACTTCGTGCCGGTCGACCACCCCGGGTACGTGTGGGCGTCCATCGCCGCGATCGCCGTCGCCACCCTCCTCGCGGGCGTGCTGCCGTGGCACCGGATCCACGACGGCTGGATCACCGTCGTGCCGCTGGTCTCGCTGCTCGCGATCGGCCTGCTGCGTCTCGGCACGGGCGGGTCGACCTCGCCGATCGCGGTCATCCTCCTCCTGCCGTTCATCTGGATCGCCACCGAGGAGGGGCGCCGCAACATCCTCATCGCCACGGCCGGGATGTTCGTCGTGCTCCTGGCGCCGCTGTACGCGACGGGCGTTCCCGGCACCCCCGTCGATCTCGTGCGGGCCTTGTTCTCGCCGGTCATCTACTTCATCGTCGCCACGGTCATCAACGAGATCGCGCACCGGCTCCGCTCCCAGCTGGCCGCCACGAAGGCCGCGGCCGAGCAGCGGGCCGAGCTGCTCGCGCAGGCGGTCACGGCGCAGGACGAGCTGGTGCTCAACGAGGCCCGCCTGAAGACCGCCAACCGGCTCATCCAGAGCATCTGGAACGCGGTGACCGAGCAGTCCGTCATCGGCACCGACCTCGACGGCCTCATCGACGTGTGGAACCCCGGCGCGGAGAAGATGTTCGGGCTCACCGAGAAGCAGGTCGTCGACGGCGATCGGCACATCGTCGAGTTCCATCTGGCGTCCGAGCTGGAGGAGCGCCTGCGCGATATGGACGCGCGCTTCACGACGGTCGCCAGTGCGGACGACTTCTCCGCGCTCGTCGACACCGTGCGGGCCGGGTACGCCGACGTGCGGGACTGGACCTACGTGCGCCCCGACGGCAAGCGCGTCCCCGTGCAGGTGGCGGCGACGCCCCGCATCGACGAGAACGGCCACCGCGTCGGCTTCATCTTCGTGGCCACCGACATGACCCAGGCGCGGGAGTTCGCGCGTCTGAAGGACGAGTTCGTCGGCCTGATCTCGCACGAGCTGCGCACACCGCTCAGCTCGATCCTCGGCTACCTCGAACTGATGCGCGACGACGACGAGTCGCCGCTCTCGGACGAGCAGCTGCAGTACCTCGCCGTCGCGGAACGCAACGCGCACCGGCTGCTACGCCTGGTCGGCGACCTGCTCTTCACCGCCCAGGTCGAGTCGGGGCGGTTCCCGCTCGACATCAAGGACGTCGAGCTCGGCTCCGTCGTCGCGGCGTCGGTCGAGACGGCGCGACCCATCGCGGCCGCGGCCGGCGTCACGCTCGTCAGCGAGGTGCCGGAGGGACAGGTGGAGGTCCGCGGCGACGCGGTGCGCCTCGGCCAGGCCGTCGACAACCTCATCTCCAACGCCGTCAAGTTCACGCCGTCCGGCGGCACCGTCACCGTCGCGCTGCAGCCGGCCGCGGAGGAGGCGGTGATCGCGGTCACCGACACCGGCATCGGGATCCCCGCCGTCGAGCTGAGCCAGCTCTCGCAGCGCTTCTTCCGCGCCTCCACCGCCACGCGCAACGCCGTCCCCGGCGTCGGCCTCGGCCTCACGATCACCAAGGCGATCGTGACGGCTCACGGCGGCCGGCTCGACATCGCGAGCGAGGAGGGCGTCGGCACCTCCATCAGCATCGCTCTGCCGGTGGAGACGCCGCAGCCGGTGGTGGATGCGCTGCCCGGCGCCGACTCCGTGCCCGCGGCCGGATCCTTGCGCGGAGCGGCGTCGTGACCTCGGTCGCCGTCGCCGTCGCGCAGTTCGCCCCGCGCGACGATCGGGCGCACAACCGGGAGGTCGTCGCCGGGCTGATCGCGGTCGCCGCCGAGCGCGGCGCGCGGCTGGTCGTGTTCCCGGAGTACTCCTCCTACTTCACCGACCCGCTCGGCCCGTCGTTCGCGCACAACGCGGAACCGCTCGACGGGGAGTTCGTGGACGCCCTCGCGGGCGCGGCGCGGGACCACGGCGTGCACGTGGTCGCCGGGCTGGTCGAACGCACGGACGAGCGGCACCGCTTCGCGAACGCCCTGGTGGCGGTGGCGCCCAGCGGCGACGTGGTCGCCGTCTACCGCAAGCAGCATCTCTACGACGCCTTCGGCTCCCGCGAGTCCGACTGGGTCGTGCCCGGCGAGCTCGGCGAGCCGCAGCTGTTCGAGGTCGACGGGCTGCGGGTCGGCCTGCAGACCTGCTACGACCTCCGCTTCCCCGAGGTCACCCGGCTCCTCGCCGACGCGGGAGCGGATCTCGTCGCCATCCCGGCCGAGTGGGTGCGCGGCCCGCTCAAGGAGCACCACTGGACGACGCTCCTCCAGGCGCGCGCGATCGAGAACACCCTCTATGTCGCGGCCGCCGACCACACCCCGCCCATCGGCGTGGGCGCGAGCGCGATCGTCGACCCGATGGGAGTGACCGTCGCCGCCCTCGCCGAGACCACCGGCGTCGCCGTGGCCGAGGCGTCGCGCGAGCGGGTCGATCAGGTCAGGGAGGTCAACCCGGCCCTGGCCCTGCGGCGGTACCGGGTCGTCCCTCGCGACTGAGCCCGCGGATCAGGCGCTGAGACCGGCGAGCCGGCCGGCCGCCTCCTCCAGCACGCCGATCCGCTTGCAGAAGGCGAAACGCACCAGCGACGCCGTGCGCTCCGCGTACTCGTCGCGGCAGAAGGCGGCCAGCGGCACCGCCACGACCCCGGCGAGGTCGGGGAGCGCGCGGCAGAAGGCGACCGCATCCCGATGGCCGAGGGGAGCGGCGTCGGCGACGACGAAATACGTGCCGTCGGTGGGGAGCACCCCGAAGCCCGCCGCGCGCAGGCCGGCGGACAGCACGTTCCGCTTGTGCGCGAGGTCGGCGGCGATCCCGGTGAAGTACGAGTCGGGAAGAGCGAGGCCGGCCGCGATCGCGGGCTGGAACGGCGCCGCGTTCACATAGGTCAGGAACTGCTTGACGGCGAGGACGGCCGTCCCGAGCTCCGGCGGCGCGGTGAGCCAGCCGACCTTCCATCCGGTCGTGTTGAAGGTCTTGCCACCCGACGAGATGGTGACGGTGCGCCCGCGCGCCCCCGGGAGCGTCGCGATCGGGATGTGCGCGGGGCCGAACGTGAGGTGCTCGTAGACCTCGTCGGTCACGATGATCGCGTCGTGCCGCTCGGCGAGCTCGACGATCGTCTGGAGCAGCTCCCGGTCGAACACCGTCCCGGTGGGGTTGTGCGGCGTGTTCACGAGGATCACGCGGGTGCGGTCGGTGACGGCGGCACGCAGCCGCTCGGGATCGGGCAGGAACGCGGGTGGCTCCAGTGGGACGGTGACGTGCCGCCCGCCGGCCAGCGCGATGACGGCGCCGTATTCGTCGTAGAAGGGCTCGAAGGTCACGACCTCGTCGCCGGGTTCGAGCAGGGCGAGCAGGGTCGCGGCGATCGCCTCCGTGGCGCCCGCCGTGACCAGCACCTCGCGATCGGGGTCGAGCTCGATCCCGTAGAACCGCCGCTGGTGCTCGGCGACGGCGTGACGCAGCACCGGGGTGCCCGGCCCGGGCGGATACTGGTTCGCCCCGCTCCTGATCGCCTCGACCGCGGCGTCGAGCACCGCGGCGGGGCCGTCCTCGTCGGGGAAGCCCTGCCCCAGGTTGATCGCGCCCGTGCGCGCGGCGAGGGCGCTCATCTCCGCGAAGATCGTCGGGCGGACCGTTCCGTCCGCTCCGAGCAGGCCTGCTCCGTCCGCCGCGCGCCGCCAGGCTCCCGAGACCGTCATCTCCACCTCTTCCTCGTGTGCGCCTCCAACCTACGGCCTGGGCCGCCGGGGAGTCGTCGACTACGTTAAGGAGAGTCATCGACAGGCGGAAGGCAGCCCACAGGGGGCGCAAATAGAACACCCAGGTTCGCGTCCCAAGCTGTTCCTGCTTGGAAGGAGCAACACCATGACCGACACCCCGATCACCCCGGAGCCCGCGAAGGCCCAGCACGACGCCGACACCGACGCGGTCGTGGATGCTGGCAGCACCGCCTCCACCGACGCTGCGACCGCGGACACCGCCTCGACCGAGGCCGCGCCCACCGCCCCGTCCGTTCCGTCCGCCGAGACCCCGGCGGCTCCGGCCGCTCCCGCGGTCGAGACCCCGGCCCCGCTCGTCGTCGAGCAGCCCGCCGCTCCGGCGGCCGCGGCGCCCGCCGCACCGGCCGCCCCTGCCGGGTGGACCGCACCCGCCGCCGAGCAGACCGCTCCGGCCGCGCAGCACACCCAGCCCACGCAGCCGCTCGCCCCGCAGCAGCCCTACGGCTCGCAGCAGCCGACGGCACAGCAGCCGACCGCGCAGCAGCCGACCGCGCAGCACCCCGACTACGGCAACGGCTCGTTCGGCCAGCCGGCCTACGCCGGTGCCGCACCGGCCGGCCCGTACGCGCCGCACCCCCACCAGCACACCTACGCCGCCGCTCCCGGCACCCCGGTCCCGCCGACCCCCGGCGCCCCGGGCGCAGCGACGGCCGACCGCCCGGCCAAGAAGCGCAACACCGGCCTGATCATCGCCACCCTGGCGATCGGCGCCCTCGTGGGCGGTCTCGCCGGCGCCGGCGCCGGCGTGGGCATCTACTCCGCGGCCACGTCCAACAACGCGACGATCAAGACCGTGTCCGGCCCGCAGAACATCACCGTGAACGACGCCAACAACGCGACGACCGTCACCGCGGTCGCCGCCAAGGCGTCGCCGAGCGTCGTCACGATCTCGGTCACGGCCTCGAGCGAGGGCGGCACCGGATCCGGCATCGTCCTCACCTCGGACGGCTACATCCTGACGAACACCCACGTGGTCACCCTGGACGGCGCCGCCTCCGACGTGTCCATCAGCGTCACGGACAACGACGGCAAGATCTACTCGGCGAAGATCGTGGGCACCGACCCGACGACCGACCTCGCGGTGATCAAGCTCGACGGCGCCTCCGGGATGACGCCGATGACGTTCGCCGACTCGAGCAAGCTCAACGTCGGCGACACCGCCGTCGCGATCGGCGCCCCGCTCGGCCTCTCCGGCACCGTTACCGACGGAATCGTCAGCGCGCTCAACCGCAGCATCAGCATCGCCTCGTCGGCGGCGCCCAAGTCGAGCGACGGATCGTCGGACGGCAACGGCAGCTCGCAGAACCCGTTCAACTTCGACTTCCCGGGTCAGGGCGGCAGCAGCGGCTCGCAGCAGCAGACCACCACGCAGGGCACGATCTCGCTGCCGGTCATCCAGACCGACGCGTCGATCAACCCCGGCAACTCCGGCGGCGCACTGCTCAACAGCAAGGGCGAGCTGATCGGCGTCAACGTGGCGATCGCCAGCGCGAGCGGCAGCAGCAGCGACTCCAGCGGCCAGTCCGGCAGCATCGGCGTCGGCTTCGCGATCCCGGCCAACCTGGCCAAGCGCGTCTCCGACGAGCTGATCAAGAACGGCACGGCCTCGCACGGCCTGCTCGGCGCCTCCGTCGCCGACGCGAGCTCGGACACCAAGGCGACCACGGTCGGCGCGCTGATCAAGGACGTCACCTCCGGCGGCGCCGCGGCGAACGCGGGCCTCAAGGCCGGCGACGTCGTCGTCAACTTCAACGGCGTGCCGATCACCGACGCGACGGACCTCACCGCCCAGGTGCGCGCCCTCGCCGGCGGCGACTCGGCTCCGGTCACCTACACCCGCGACGGCCAGACCAAGACCGCCACGGTCACTCTGGGAACGCTCAGCACCAACTGACCCGCCCCGCGGACCGGAAGGCCGTCCCGTGCTCGCACGGGGCGGCCTTCCGTCGCGTGCCGGGGGGCGTCCAGCCACCGGCTGGTAGGCTCGGGCGGACCCGAAAGACGAATGGAACACATGCCGGACGACACCCCGAACACCCTTCCCGGTGTCTCGTATGTGATGCCCGTGCTGAACGAGGCGACGCACGTGCGCGCCGCGGTCGACAGCCTGCTCGACCAGGACTACGCCGGCCCGATCGAGGTCACCGTCGCCCTGGGCCCGAGCATCGACGGCACCACGGAGCTGGTGGCGGAGCTCGCCGCCGTCGACTCCCGTATCCGGATCGTCGACAACGTCGTGGGTTCCACGCCCGCCGGGCTGAACCTCGCCATCCGGGAGTCCCGCTACCCGATCGTGGTCCGCGTCGACGCGCACAGCGTGCTGCCGTCCGACTACACCCGCATCGCGGTCGAGACGATCCTCGAGACCGGCGCCGACAACGTCGGCGGCCTGATGGACGCCCAGGGCACCACCGATTTCGAGCGCGCGGTCGCCCGCGCCTACGGCAGCAGGGTCGGTCTCGGCGGCACGAAGCTCCACGTCGGCGGTGACGCCGGCCCGGCCGAGACGGTCTACCTCGGCGTGTTCCGCCGCGACCGCCTCCTGGAGGTCGGCCTGTTCGACGAGGAGATCAAGCGCGGCCAGGACTGGGAGCTCAACCGCCGGATCCGCGCCGCCGGCGGCACCGTCTGGTTCACGCCGCGGCTCACGGTCACCTACCGTCCGCGCCCCAATCTCTACCGACTCGGGCGGCAGTTCTTCTCGACCGGCATCTGGCGGGGCGAGCTCGCCCGCCGCTATCCGGCCTCGAACGGCCTGCGCTACTTCGCACCGCCGGTCATGGTGCTCGGCGTCGCCATCGGCACCCTGCTCGGGATCGCCGGCATCGTCCAGGCGGTGCTGGGGGCCACCCCGTGGCTGCTCTGGGGATTCGCCGCCCCGGTCTTCTACGTGCTGATCGACGTCGTCTCGGCGCTGCTCTGGGGGAGGCGCGACGGTTTTCGCCCGTTTCTCTGGTTTCTCGTAGTCTTGCCATGCATCCATTTCTGCTGGGGGATCGGATTCGTTCTCGGATACCTCTCCCTCACGCGCAACATCACGGCCCACACGGGAAGGTAGGCATGTCAGCACAGGGAAGCGGGGCGCGGACCACGCGGCCGGCCTCGATCGCCGAGCTGAAAGCCGTCGCGCAGCCGCCGGAGGTCCGCGGTCGCCGCAACGCCGAGCACTGGACGGCGTCGCTGTACCTGCGCAATCTGTCCCCGTACCTCACGTGGATCCTGCTCAAGACGTCGATCTCCGCCAACGGCGTGACCGGGCTGATGATCCTCACGGGCTGGGCCACGGCCGCGAGCCTGCTGATCCCCGGGATCGGCGGAGCCGCCCTCGCGCTCATCCTCGGGCAGCTGCAGATGCTGGTCGACTGCTGCGACGGGGAGGTCGCGCGCTGGCGCAAGACCTCGTCGCCGGCCGGGATCTTCCTCGACAACGTCGGCCATTACACGACCGAGACCCTCATCGCGATCGCCCTCGGCGTCCGGGCAGCGGGCTTCCCGTTCGAGGCGCCGCAGGACTTCCTCTGGACGAACCTCGGGACGCTGCTCGCCCTCCTCATCGTGCTCAACAAGGCCCTGAACGACATGGTGCGCGTCGCGCGCGCCAACGCCGGGCTGCCGAAGCTCGCGGACACGCAGGCCGCCTACGCGCCGACCAACGGCGTGATCGCCCGGCTGCGCCGCGCGGCGCGGTTCCTGCCGTTCCACCGCCTGTACCACTCCGTCGAACTGACGATCATGATCTTCGTCTTCGCCATCGTCGGACTCTTCATCGGCTCCGTGCTCGCCGACCGCATCCTCCTCTCCGTGCTCGTGCCCCTCGCGCTCCTCGCGGTCGTCGGGCACTTCGTGGCGATCATGGCCTCCCGGCGCGTCCGTGGCTGAGCTGCCCACGGTCGGCGTCGTGGTGCTCACTCAGGGCACCCGGCCGGTCGAGCTCCGGAACGGGCTCGACTCGGTCGCCGCGCAGCAGGGCGTCCGCACCGACATCGTCGTGGTCGGCAACGGCTGGGACCCGGCCGGCGCCGATCCGGCCCTGCCCGCCGGGGTCGCGACGCTCGCTCTGCCCGAGAACCTCGGCATCCCGGCCGGCCGCAACAAGGGGGTGCCGCTGGTCGAGGGGGAGTGGCTGTTCTTCCTCGACGACGACGCCAGCATCCCCTCGCCGTACTTCCTCGCCGACGCGATCCGGAAGCTCACCGACGATCCGTCGATCGGGATGCTGCAGCCCCGGCTCGCCGACCCCGAGGGAGGGGAGTCGCCGCGCCGGTGGATCCCGCGCATCCGCAAGGGCGACCCCGCGTCGTCGAGCAACGTGTTCTCGGTGCTCGAGGCCGCGATCGTGCTGCCCCGCGCGGTGTTCGAGCGCGCGGGGGGATGGGCGGATCCGTTCTTCTACGCCCACGAGGGCATCGATCTCGCCTGGAAGGTGTGGGATCAGGACCGCCGCGTCTGGTACGCCGGCGACCTGCTCGCCGAGCACCCCTCCGTGTCGCCCACGCGTCACGCCTACTACTACCGCCTCAACGCGCGCAACCGTGTCTGGCTGGCGCGCAGGAACCTCCCCGCCGTCCTCGTGCCGTTCTACGTGGGGTCGTGGACGGGCATCCAGCTGCTGCGCTGGTTCCGCAAACCCGCCGTGCTCCGCGCGTGGTTCGCGGGCTGGTGGGAGGGGTGGCGCACGGATCCCGGGGAGCGGCGCCCGATCCGCTGGCGCACCGTGTGGCGCATGACGCTCGCCGGGCGGCCGCCGATCGTCTGAGCGCCTGTCAGGGCGTGTCCGGTCGATCCACCCCGTCGGCGGCTTCGAGCTCCGGTCGCGACGGCTGGCCGTCTTTCGCGCCGCGTCGGCGGGGGAGCGCGCCGCGGACGACGGTGCCGACGCGCATGACCCGGGCGCCGGTGGCGCGCCCCAGGCGCAGAGTGGCCCCCGGACCGTCCGTCGGCTGCAGCGCGTCGGGAACGACGAGGGGCGCGGCGCCGAAGGCGAGCCGCGAGTTCTGCACGACCCGGCGCCCCAGGATGTTGTTGCCGGCGCCGCCGATGACGGCACCCACGCCGAACGGGATGGCGCGCGCGAGCATCCCGGCGCCGCCGCGGACGGCGAACTGCCGCAGGAAGACGCTCTTGAGCCGATCGACCAGCGGCCCGACGACCATCGACGGCAGCGTCGACGTGACGAGCTCGCCCCAGTACGCCGTGCGCGTCACGCTCGCGCCGCCCACCTGCCCGGCGAGCTGACGGACCAGGTCCGAACCCTCGCGGCCGAGCATCATGGTGAGCACGAGCGCCCGCGCGCGCTGAGGGTCGTCGACCGCGATCCCGTGGAGTTCGCTGAGCGACTGCGCGTAGAGGGCGGTGGCCTCCAGGAATCCGGCCGTCTCGAGGCCGGAGAGGGCGAGGGTGATGCCGGTTCCGATGGCGGGGATCACGGCGGTCGCACCGACGGCCGCGCCTCCCGTGGTCACGGCGGCCAAGTACCGTCGCTCGAGGATCGCGGCCAGCTCCGGTCCTGTCGCGTCGGGATGGCGGCGGCGCAGGGTGCGGAGGTGCGCCACGACGGCCGGGCGCTGGATGCCCAGGAAGCGGTCGAGGGTGGCGTCGACGAGGCGCGGCGTGTCACCGCCGCGCGGGGGGCCGCCGGTCACGGACACGTACGGTTGCTGCTTCTTGGCCATCGGTACCGAGTGTAGGCGTTGGACCTGGAGCGTTCGCACCCCTTGTCAATACTTGTGTTTTATGCACTTACATCCTGAGGCGGGTGCGCGGGAGGCGCTCGTGCTCTGGCCCGCCGACCGCCGCGTGATTAGTAATAGGTGGATGATCGAACCACTCTCGCCGGCCGCACGCATCTTCGGAGAACGGATCCGTAGAGCACGGCTGGAGCTCGGCCTCAGCCAGGAGGCCGTTGCCGAGCTCGCCCAGATGCACGTCACCAACTTCGGCAAGATCGAGCGCGGCACGGCCAATCCCAGCTTCCTCACCGTCCTCCGCATCGCGAGCGTGCTCGGCCAGGAACTCGCCACCCTGACGGACGGCATCACCGCCGAGCACCTGCCGGACGAGCTCGGGGTCCTCACCGCCGCCGACTTCATCCGGGCCCGGGATCGCGCCACCGGCTGAGCAGGCGCACTCCGCGCGGCACGGAAGCGGCCCCGCCGCCACCGCGCCGCGCGAGCGCATCAGAACGCGATCTGCCAGAGGTACTCCCGGCCGTCGGGCGGGAACCAGCGGACGACGAGGAGCGTGTCGCGCGCCGGGTCGCGGCCGGACAGGCTCGCCCGGACCGCCTCGCCCGGGCGGACGGAGGCGGGCGCGCTGACCTGGAGCCGGGAGCTCCCGGCGACGCTGATGCTGACGCCGTTGAGCACCTCTCGGCTCGTGTTGACGATCCGGTAGTGCGGGGCCGTGCTGCGGTCGACGCGCCACGGAACCCGATAGGCGAACCGGCGGAGTCGAAGGGCGGGACGAGGGCTGCGAAGGTTTCTCATGCCGCCGACGTTAGCCACCCCGTCCGACGCTCCCGGCCCCGAATCGGGCAGATAAGCCACATCGGGGGATAACTCGACGGAATTCTTTCTGTGGAGGGTTTCATGCCTCCCTGGAAAAGCGCCCTGATCGGGGAATTCGTCAGCTTCCGTAGTCCTGGTTGTAAAGGTCGAGGACGTCCGAGATCGGCCCGTCCAGCACGAGCCGGCCCTTGTCCAGGTAGAGCCCCCTGGCGCAGAACCGGCGGAGGTCCTTCTCGTTGTGGGAGACGAAGAAGAGCGTCCGGCCCCCGGCGAGGAGCTCGTCGATCCGCCGGTAGCACTTCTCCCGGAAGCCGCGGTCGCCGACGGCCAGCACCTCGTCGACGAGGAGCACGGGCTCTTCGAGCTGCGAGATCACGGAGAACGCGATGCGGACCTTCATCCCGCTGGACAGGTGCTTGTACGGGGTGTCGACGAAGTCGCCGATCTCGGCGAAGTCGATGATCTCGCCGAACCGCGCGTCGATCTGCGCCCGCGTCATGCCGTGCAGCCCCGCGGTGAGGTACACGTTGTCGCGAACGGTGAGGTCGTCCACGAACCCGCCGGTGATCTCGATGAGGGGAGCGACGCCCTCGTGGACGCGCACCGAGCCCTCGTCGGGCAGCAGCACGCCGGCCACCAGCTTCAGGAGGGTGGACTTGCCCTGACCGTTGCGGCCCACCACGCCGATGGCCTCTCCGGACTCGACCTGGAACGACACGTCGCGCAGCGGCCAGAAGTCGTCCGGGCGGGTGCGGCGCTCGCGCGACGCGAAGAGGTCCTTGAACGACCGGCGCGCACCGCGGTTGCGGCGGAACCGCACGCCGAGACCACGGACATCGATGACGGCGGCCACTCAGATCTCCTTCAGCACATCGCGCTCGAAGCGCTTGAACACGAGCCAGCCGACGAGCAGGATCAGCAGCGACATCCCGGCGCTCACCCCGACGAGGAACCAGTCCAGCTCCTGGGCGAAGAACGTGGCGCGGTACAGGCTGAAGATGCCCGTCAGCGGATTGAACGCCGACCAGAAGTGCACCGAGAACAGGGTGTCCGCCTGGGCGCCGGGATGCGAGGCCACGTAGGCCGCGCAGTGCTTGGCCGCGACGGTCGCGCCGCCGCAGCCGCCCGGCAGGTCGCGGGCGCTGTAGATGATGGGGGACGCGTAGAACAGGAACCGGAGCCCGAGCTTGACCACGCGCTCCAGGTCGCGGAACAGCACGACGAGGGGCGCGATCAGGAGCCCGATGCCCACGGTGAGGATCGTCTGGATGACGACCGCCAGCGGGAACAGCAGGATGTCGACGTTGACCTTCGCCCCGGTGGCGATCGCGAACACGGCGAGCACCGGCAGCGACAGCAGGAACTCGATGCCCTTCGACGCGACGATCCGGTTGACCCAGATGGTGCGGGGGATCATCGTCGATCGGATCAGCTTCGCCTCGCGCAGGAACGCCCGCGTGCTGTCCGAGACGGCACCGTTGAACCACATCCACGGCAGCAGGGCCGTCAGCAGGAACACGATGTACGGCTCCTCGCCGACGCCGCGATGGAAGACGACCGTGAAGACGAACCAGTAGATGCCGCTCATCACGAGCGGATCCAGGATCGACCACAGGTAGCCGAGGGCGCTGGTCGAGTAGCGGACGCGCAGATCGCGCTTCGTCAGCAGCCAGAGCGAGTGCCGGTAGCGCGTGAAGCGCGTCCGCTGCGCAGGGCGCACCTCAAGCGAAGAACTGGTCACGAGTACCCATCGTATTGATCGAAGCTGCGTGAGACGTTCACGCAGCGACGACTACACGAAAAGATTCGCGCGCTCGAGGTCCTCCTGGAAGTCGACCTCGACGGCGTACAGGTCGGAGATGTCGACCGGCTCGACCAGCAGGCGGTCCTGCTCGATCGCGAGCTCGATGCCGCGCTCGAAGTAGTCCTGGTCGGCGACGCGCTGCAGCTGGCGCAGCAGGGCGGCCTTGTCGGTGCTCGAGATGTAGTTGATGCCCACGGCCTCGCCGAGGCCGCCCTTGACGGTCTTGGAGAGCTCGTTGATGTAGCCCTCGGGACCGGTCGTGTACTTGACCTCCTCGTCGGCGACTGACGAGGTGTTGACGGTCACGAAGGTCTGGTCGCGGTTGACCATCGCCGCGCCGCGGACGAGGACGGCCGGGTCGAAGACGACGTCGCCGTTCATCCAGAGCACGCCGCCCGGGGCCGAGGCCTGCAGGGCGCGCATGAGGCTCTTGGAGGTGTTCGTCTGGTCGTACTGCTCGTTGTAGACGAACTCGGCGTCGGGGAACGCCTCGATGATGTGCTCGAGCTTGTAGCCGACGACGATCGTGACCTTGGCGTCCTTGCCGAAGGCGGCGTGGATGTTGTCGAACTGCTGCTGCATGATGGTGCGGCCGTCGTTCAGCTCGGTCAGCGGCTTCGGAAGGCTGCGGCCGAGTCGGCTGCCCATACCGGCCGCGAGGATCACTACCTGGGTCGTCACAATCATCTCCTTGGAATCAGCACGGGCGGGCGATGCGGCCTCGTAGCCGTTCGCCGGGACTGGGACGCTTTCACCCAGGGTTCATCCGCGCTTACGCGTATCGACACCCCTTCATGCCTCGACCAGAATACCGACGGCCCCTTTCCGGGGGCAGGGGTTGACGGATGTCGTTGTGGGGTCGTTATGTACCTCACAGGTGTTTCAGAGGTGCCCGGCTGCGCCGGAATCGCCCAGAGGGGTCCCGAGGGCCGAGCGTCTTGGTACGTTAGCGGAGTGAGTTTCGAGCGTGCGCGACAGGACGACGCCGAGCCCGTCGAGGGCGCGGTCGTCCCCGTCGAGCGCATGAGCGACCAGGGGGACACGGGGGACAGGATGACGGAGAGCAGCACGGACGGGGCCGACGCCCCGGCGAAGCCGCGGTCCACGACCAGGCGCACGCCGGCGAAGACCGCCGCGGCCGCCACGGGCACGAGCACGCGGGCGCCGCGCAAGCGGAGCACAGCCGCGAAGCCGCGCACCTCGGCCGCGAGCGCGCCGAAGAGCGAGCCCGCCCCTGACCCGCGCCCCACGGTGCTGGCCGTCGCGGGTCTGCGCAAGCGCTTCGGCGACACGGTGGCCGTCGACGACGTCAGCCTCGACGTCCGCGAGGGCTCCTTCTACGGCATCGTCGGACCGAACGGCGCAGGCAAGACCACGACCCTCTCGATGATCACCGGCCTCCTGCGCCCCGACGCGGGCTCGGTCGTCGTGCACGGCGTCGACGCCTGGGCGGAGCCCGTGCGCGCCAAGCACGTGATCGGCGTGCTCCCCGATCGGCTGCGACTGTTCGACCGCCTCACGGGCTCCCAGTTCCTGCAGTACGCGGGCACGTTGCGCGGTCTCAGCGCGAAGACGGTGCGCGCGCGCTCGACCGACCTCGCCGCCGCCTTCGGCATCGAGGACGCGCTCGACCGCCTCGTGACCGACTACTCGGCCGGTATGACCAAGAAGATCGCACTGGCCGCCGCGATGATCCACTCGCCGCGGCTCCTGGTGCTCGACGAGCCCTTCGAATCCGTCGACCCCGTCTCCGCGGCGAACGTGGTGGACATCCTCCAGCGCTACACCGCCGCGGGAGGCACGGTCGTGCTCTCCAGCCACGGCATGGACATGATCCAGCGCGTCTGCGACAGCGTCGCGATCATCGTGCGCGGGCAGGTCCTCGCATCCGGGACCATCGACGAGGTGCGCGGCGAGCAGACCCTCGAGGAGCGGTTCGTCGACCTCGCCGGGGGACGCAAGGCAGCGGAGGGCATGGAGTGGTTGCACAGTTTCTCGGACTGAAGCTCCGGCTGATGGTCAACGCCTTCCGGCGGAGCCCATGGCAGGTGTTCGGACTGGTGCTCGGCGTCGTCTACGGCGGCGTCATCACCGTGCTCGCGGTCGGCGCGCTGATCGCGGCGCGGCTGGTGCCCGATGTGGGCGCGGTGCGCGACGTGCTCGTGGTCCTGGGCGCGATCGTGGTCGTCGGGTTCCTCCTGCTCCCGCTAATGTTCGGCGTGGACGACTCGCTCGATCCCCGCAAGTTCGCGCTGTTCGGCATCCCGAACCGGGTGCTGTCGACCGGGCTCCTGCTGGCGGGGCTGATCGGCATCCCGTCGTTCGTCCTGATCATCTGCAGCGCGGCCACGGTGGTCACCTGGTCGCGTGACCCGGGGACGACGCTGATCGCCGTCGTCTGCGCGGCTCTCGTCGTGCTCACCTGCGTCCTGGCGACGCGCGTCTCGACCGCGCTCGCCTCCTTCCTGCTCGCGACGCGCCGCTCCCGGGAGGCGAGCGGTGTCATCGCCGCCCTGCTGCTCGTCCTGCTGGCGCCCGCGATCCTGCTGCTCGTGACCGTCGACTGGGGTCGTGACGGACTCGCCGCGCTCTCGAACACCGCCTCGTGGCTCGCCTGGACGCCGCTCGGCGCCGTCTGGGGCGCACCGGGAGCCGCCGCGGCCGGGGACTGGGGCACCGCACTGCTGCAGCTGCTCGTGGCCGCGGCCACCGTCGGTGCGCTCTGGCTGGTCTGGGACCTGCTGGTCCGGACCGTCCTGGTGAGCCCGCCGCGCCAGTCCCGGGTGAAGTCGTACCACGGCACCGGCTGGTTCGGTCGGCTGAACGGCGGCCCGACCGCCGCCATCGCCGCCCGGTCGATGACGTACTGGGGACGCGACCCGCGCTACTGGGTATCGCTGGTGATGATCCCGGTCATTCCGGTGTTCGTGCTCGTCGCGCTCCTGCTCGCCGGCCTGCCGGCGCACTACGTCTCGCTCGTGCCGCTCCCGCTCGTGTGCCTGTTCCTCGGATGGAGCGTCCACAACGACATCGCGTTCGACGGGACCGCCATCTGGTTGCACGTCGTCTCCGGGACCAAGGGCATCGCGGACCGCGTGGGGCGCCTGTTCCCGCCCGTCGTGGTCGGCATCCCGGTCATCGCCGTCGGCTCGATCGCGACGGCGATCGCCTACGGCGACTGGGCGATCCTGCCGACGGTCGCGGCGCTCAGCGGCGCGATCCTGGTGATCGGCCTCGGCCTCTCGTCGATCTCGTCGGTGCTGTTCCCCTACCCGGCGACGAAACCGGGGGACAGCGCGTTCACCCAGCCGCAGACGTCCGGTGCGTCGGCGGCCCTCGTCCAGTCGCTCAGCTTCTTCGCCATCCTGATCCTGGCGTCGCCCGTGATCGTGTTCCTGGTGCTGGGGCTGACCGTCAGCCCGTTCTGGCTCGGGATCGCCCCCGTCGTCGCCGTCGTGATCGGCTTCGGCTCGCTCTTCGCGGGACTGTGGGCGGGCGCCCGGCTGTTCGACCGCCGTGGCCCGGAGCTGATGGCCTTCGCCACGCGCAACGGCTGAAGCGCGCGTCTAGACTGGAACGATGAACGAGGCGAGCATCTCCGAACCAGGCGGCCTGCCCTCGGGCGGCGGCGCGGCGACGCTGGACCGCGAGCTCGAGGAGCTCCTCCAGAACGTCGAGCCGGGCGACCACGAGCGCTTCTCGCACTACGTGAAGAAGGAGCAGATCCTCGAGTCGGCGATCACCGGCAAGCCGGTGAAGGCGCTCTGCGGCAAGATGTGGACGCCGGGACGCGACCCGGAGAAGTTCCCGGTCTGCCCCACCTGCAAAGAGATCTACGCCAAGCTCCGCGACGAGTAGGCCGACGCGCCGCGATTCGGCGTGAGGCGGTCCGGCGCGCAGCCGACGCCGATCACGCGAAGATCGTGGGAAGCACCGGGTCGCCGCGGCTCACCCGGAACGCCTGCTCCGGCAGCTCCCGCATCGCGAGCTCGCGATGCTCCCGCGCCCGGCGCGTCCCCTCGGCGCCGAGATGCTCGGTGTGCACCTCGCCGTCGATGACCAGCGGGACGAGGAGGTCGCGCCCGGTGTCGTCGGGACGGTCTCCGCTCTCGACGATGTGCACGACCTCGGCCACCGCGGTGCCGCGGTCGTCCAGTCGTCGTACCGGGTGCTTGCGCCCTCCGACGCTCGCCTTGCCGTCCGACTTCTTCGCCACCGGCACCCAGTCGCCCGTGCCATCGGCCGAGCGATGCGCGACCAGCTTGTAGACCATCCCGGAGGCGGGGGAGCCGGATCCCGTGACGACGGACGTGCCGACCCCGTACGAGTCGACCGGGGACGCCGCAAGCGCGGCGATGGTGAACTCGTCGAGGTCGTTCGTGACCGTGATGCGCGTCTTCGTCGCGCCGAGGCCGTCCAGCTTGTCGCGCACGCGGCGGACGAGCTTGGGCAGGTCGCCCGAGTCGAGCCGGACGGCGCCGAGCTCCGGCCCGGCGACCTTCACGGCCGTCTCGATCGCCTGATCGACGTCGTAGGTGTCGACGAGCAGGGTGGTGCCGGGGCCGAGCGCGTCGACCTGCGCCCGGAAGGCGTCCTCCTCGCTGTCGTGGAGGAGGGTGAAGGCGTGTGCCGCGGTGCCCATCGTCGGGACGCCCCAGGTGCGGCCGGCCTCGAGGTTCGAGGTGGCTCCGAAGCCGGCGATGTACGCCGCCCGGGCTGCGGCCACGGCGCTGCGCTCGTTGGCGCGCCGGGAGCCCATCTCGGCGAGCGGGCGCCCGCCGGCGGCCGAGACCATCCGGGCGGCGGCGGAGGCCACGGCCGAGTCGTAGTTGAAGACGCTGAGGATGAGCGTCTCGAGCACCACGCCCTCGGCGAACGGCGCGTCGACGATCAGGAACGGGGAGCCCGGGAAGAACAGCTCGCCCTCGCGGTAGCCGCGGATCGTGCCGGAGAAGCGGTAGCCGGCGAGCCAGTCCAGCGTCTCGCTGCGGACGACGGCGTTCTCGCGCAGGTAGTCGAGCTCCTCGTCGCGGAACCGGAACTCCTGGAGCAGCTCCAGGAGGCGGCCGGTGCCCGCCAGGACGCCGTACCGGCGGCCGGCCGGCAGGCGGCGGGTGAAGGCCTCGAAGACGCACTCCCGGTCGTGCGTGCCCTTCAGCAGGGCCGCATCGATCATGGTGAGCTCGTAGCGGTCGGTCAGGAGCGCGGATGACTCGGTCACGCGATCAGCCTAGCGGCGTGCCGTCGTGGGCGGCGGGGTAGGCTGGATCGCTGTGACGGATGCGCCGATTGGGATCTTCGACTCGGGAGTCGGCGGGCTCACGGTCGCGCGCGCGATCCGCGACCAGCTCCCCAACGAATCGGTCCTGTACATCGGCGACACCGCCCACTCGCCCTACGGCCCGAAGCCGATCGCCGAGGTGCGCCGCTACTCCCTGGAGGTCCTCGACCTCCTCGTCGAGCAGGGCGTCAAGCTGCTGGTGATCGCGTGCAACACCGCGTCCTCCGCGATGCTGCGCGACGCGCGCGAGCGCTACTCGGTCCCGGTGATCGAGGTCATCCAGCCCGCGGTCCGCCGCGCCGTGGCCGCCACGCGCACCGGACGCGTCGGCGTCATCGGGACGGTGGGGACCATCGCCTCCCGGGCCTACGAGGACGCGTTCGCCGCCGCGCCGACCCTCCAGCTGTTCACGCAGGCGTGCCCGCGGTTCGTGGAGTTCGTGGAGGCGGGGATCACCAGCGGCGACGAGGTCCTGCGCGTCACCGCCGAGTACCTCGAGCCGCTGCGGGAGGCCGACGTGGACACGCTCGTCCTCGGCTGCACCCACTACCCGTTCCTGAAGGGCGCCATCTCGTACGTCATGGGCGAGGGCGTCTCGCTCGTCTCCAGTGACACCGAGACCGCCAAAGACGTGTACCGCACGCTCGTCGGCGGCGGCCTGGAGCGGCGCTCGGCCGAGCCTCCCACCATCCACTACGAGGCCACCGGCCTCGACGCCGACAACTTCCTGCGTCTGGCGCACCGCTTCATCGGCCCGGAGGTCTCCCGGGTCGACCTGGTGCAGACCGGCGTGATCGACCTTCCGCTCTGATCCACCCACACCACACGAGGAGATCCACGTGACCGACATCATCCGCGCCGACGGGCGCACCGCCGACCAGCTCCGCCCGGTCACCATCGAGCGGGGCTGGAGCAAGCAGGCGGAGGGATCGGCCCTGATCTCCTTCGGCGAGACCCGCGTGCTCTGCACCGCCTCCTTCACCAACGGCGTGCCGCGCTGGATGGCGGGCAAGGGCCGCGGCTGGGTCACCGCCGAGTACGCGATGCTCCCGCGCTCGACCAACGACCGGATGGACCGCGAGGCCGTCAAGGGCAAGGTCGGCGGCCGCACCCACGAGATCAGCCGCCTGATCGGCCGGAGCCTGCGGGCGGTCGTCGACATGAAGGCGCTGGGGGAGAACACCATCGTGCTCGACTGCGACGTGCTGCAGGCCGACGGCGGGACGCGCACGGCCGCGATCACCGGCGCGTACGTCGCCCTCGCCGACGCGCTCGAGTGGGGGCGCGAGCACCGCTTCATCGGCCAGAAGGCGACCCCGCTGATCGACTCCGTCTCGGCGGTATCGGTCGGCATCATCAGCGGCGCCCCCATGCTCGACCTCGCCTACGTGGAGGACGTCCGCGCCGAGACCGACATGAACGTCGTCGTCACCGGCCGCGGCCTGTTCGTCGAGGTGCAGGGCACCGCCGAGGGCGCGCCGTTCGACCGCGACGAGCTGAACTCGCTGCTCGACCTCGCGCTCCTCGGCACGACCGAGCTCGCCGGCATCCAGACCGCGTCGCTGGGCGAGAAGGCCTGAGCCGGATGGTCCGCGTCGTCCTCGCCACCCACAACGTCCACAAGGCGCTGGAGTTCCAGCAGATCCTCGGCGACGCCGTGCCCGGTCTCGAGATCGTCCGCTACGACGGTCCCGAGCCCGTCGAGGACGGCTCGACCTTCGTCGCGAACGCGCTGATCAAGGCGCGCGCCGCGGCCGAGCACACCGGGCTGCCCGCCCTGGCGGACGACTCGGGGATCTGCGTGGACGTCATGGGCGGCTCGCCGGGGATCTTCTCGGCGCGCTGGGCGGGACACCACGGCGACGCGGAGGCCAACCTCCAGCTGTTGCTCGACCAGCTCTCCGACATGCCGGACAGCGCCCGCGCCGCGCACTTCACCGCGACCCTGGCGCTCGTGGTACCCGGCGCGGAGCCGGTCGTCGTCGAGGGGATCTGGCCCGGTCGCATCGCCCGGCACGCGCAGGGCGGCCACGGGCACGGCTACGACCCGATCTTCGTGCCCGAGGGGCACGACGCGACGGCGGCCGAGCTCGGGCCGGACGTGAAGAACCGCGAGAGCCACCGGGCCCGGGCGTTCGCCGCGATCGTCCCCGCGCTGCGCGCGCTCGCCAGCTGAGAACGGCACTCATTCCTATCTAGCGCGATCGCTGGCTTCGCGGGCGGCACTGTGTCTACCGTAGAAGCGATATGAGTCACGACCACGGGCATTCCGCCAACCGCAACCGCCTCCTGATCGCGATCGGCATCGTCTCGACGGTGCTGGTCGTGGAGATCGTCGGCGCCTGGCTGAGCGGGTCCCTCGCGCTGCTCGCCGATGCGGGGCACATGCTGAGCGACCTCACCGGCCTCATCGTGGCGCTCGTGGCGACCATCGTCGCCGCGCGACCGCCGACCGACCGGCAGACGTTCGGCTACCGGCGCGCCGAGGTGTTCGGCGCCCTGATCAACGGGCTCATCCTGATGGTCGTGGCCGTCGGCGTCGCGATCGGGGCGATCGGCCGCCTGACCGGCGGCGAGACGGAGGTCCACAGCGGCCCCATGCTCATCGTCGCGGCGATCGGCCTCGTCGCCAACCTCGTGGCGCTGCTGCTGCTCCGCCCGGCCGCCGGGCACTCGATCAACATGCGCGGGGCGTACCTCGAGGTCTTCGGCGACCTGATCGGCTCCCTCACCGTCATCGTCGCCGCCGTCGTGATCATGACGACGGGCTTCGCTCCCGCGGACGCGATCGCCTCGCTGCTGATCGCGGCCTTCATCGTCCCCCGCGCCTACGTGCTGCTGCGGGACGTGGTGCACGTGCTGAGCGAGTCGGCGCCGGCGGACACCGACGTCGCCCAGATCCGGGATCACATCCTGCGGACGAAGGGCGTCGTCGCTGTGCACGACGTGCACGTCTGGGCGATCACCTCGGGAGCGCCGGTGTTCACCGCGCACGTGGTGGTCGAGCCGGAGGTGTTCCGCTCAGGCAGGACGGGCGCGCTGCTCGACGAGCTGTCGGGCTGCCTCACCGAGCACTTCGACGTCGAGCACTCGACGTTCCAGCTCGAGCCGGCCGAGCACGCCGAGCACGAGGACGAGTTCCACCGTTAGGCGCGAGCGCTCAGACCTCGGGGCTCGGAGAGGGGTGCGCAGCGGCCTCGTCGGCCTCGGCGATGCGCTTCTTCTTCGCCTTGTGCAGCGACTGGAAGTAGTGGAACAGCGTCGGTATGAGCGTGATGACCACGGCGCCGATCAGGATGATGTCGATGTAGCTCGACACGAACTTCGCGACCGGCGGGATGTAGCCGATGAGGTATCCGAAGAGCGTCAGTCCCGCGCCCCAGATCAGGGCGCCGATGGCGTTGTAGAGCGAGTACTTCTTGTAGTTCATGTGCCCGACGCCGGCGGCGACCGGGGCGAACGTGCGCACGATCGGGACGAAGCGGGCGAGGATGATCGCGAGCGCGCCGAAGCGGTCGAAGAACGCGTTGGTGCGGCGCACGTTCTCCATGCTGAAGAGTCCGCTCTCCCTGCGTTCGAACACGCGGGGGCCGGCCTTATGGCCGATCAGATAGCCGACCTCCCCGCCGAGGAATGCGGCGAACGCGATCGCGAGGCAGACCCACCAGATGTCGACGCCGAAGACGAGCGACGTGTGGGTGAGCAGGCCCGAGATCACGAGCAGCGTGTCACCCGGGAGCAGGAACCCGATCAGGAGTCCGGTCTCGGCGAAGATGATGCCGCACACGACGACGAGCGCCCACGGCCCCGCGGCCGTGATGATGGTGTTGGGGTCGAGCCACGGGATGAGGCCGGCGTGATGGATCAAGACGCTCCAGACGGGGTTCGGGGTACGGAGCCGAGTTTAGTGTCCGGAAGCTGCACGAACCGTGCGAATTCTCGTCACGCGGGCGAAGATCATCCTGTGGTCTGACTGTGCGGCTGCTTTGCCGGTGCGACGGTCTGATGTGCGGGAGAAGGGACTCGAACCCTCACGCCGTGAAGCACAGGAACCTAAATCCTGCGTGTCTGCCAGTTTCACCACTCCCGCGGTGCGCGCTTGGCGCGGCTACGACAATAGCTCATGCACGCGCGGGGCGACCTCGGTGCCGTACAGCTCGATGGCGCGCATCAGGTGATCGTGGCCGAGCGTGCCGTTGCTGATCTTGAGGTCGAACCGCTCGATGCCGAGCCCGCGGGCGGTGTAGGCGATCTTCTGGGCGACGGTCTCGGGCGAGCCGACGACGAGGGCGCCGTCCTCCCCGGCCTCGTGCTCGAAGCGGGCGCGCGACGCCGGCGGCCAGCCGCGCTCGCGGCCGATCCGGTTGGTCATCGCCTCGTAGTGCGGCCACAGGATCTCCTTGGCCTCCTCGTCGGTCGCGGCGACGAAGCCGGGGGAGTGCACGCCGATCGGGAGGGTGGTGTCCTGTCCGAACTGGTCGAGCGCCTTGCGGTAGAGCTCGGCGAGCGGCTGGAAGCGCATGGGCCCGCCGCCGATGATCGCGAGCATCAGGGGGAGGCCGTAGTGGGCGGCGCGCACGACCGACTCGGGGCTGCCGCCGACGCCGATCCATGTCTTCAGCGGACCGTTCTCCAGGTGCGGGTAGACGGACTGCCCGGTGAGCGACGGCCGGAGGCTGCCCTCCCAGGTCACGGGCTCCTGCTTGCGCAGCTCGGCGAACAGGTTCAGCTTCTCCTCGAAGAGCTCCTCGTACTGGCCGAGGTCGAGGCCGAAGAGGGGGAACGACTCGATGAAGGAGCCGCGGCCGAGGATGACCTCGGCGCGCCCGTTCGAGACACCGTCGAGGGTCGCGAAGCGCTGGAAGACGCGCACGGGGTCGTCCGAGCTCAGGACGGTGACCGCCGAGCCGAGGTGGATGCGCTCGGTGCGGCCCGCGATGGCCGCGAGCACGACCTCCGGGGCCGACACGGCGAAGTCCTCGCGGTGGTGCTCGCCGACGCCGATGAAGTCCAGGCCGACCTGATCGGCCAGCACGCCCTCCTCGACCACGTTGCGCAGCACCTGCGCGTGGCTCAGCGGTGCGCCGTCGGCGTCGCGGGTGACGTCTCCGAAGGTGTCGATCCCGAGTTCGATCCTGGTCGCCATGTCAGTCCTCACATTCATGCGTTTGCATGAAGCCGAACGGCCTCGGCGCCGAGCCTATTCCCGCGGTGTCCCGCCCGGACAGGCCCGCGATCAGGCCGCGCGGACCTTTCGAGGCACGTAGCGCGGGATGTAGCGCGCGAGCATCCCGGCGCCCAGAAGGCCGAGCACGCCCATCACCCCGCCCGCGAAGGAGATGGAGACGACGGCGGTGAGCAGCGAGACCACGAGGGGAGCGGCCGCCTGACCCGCGTCGCTGGAGAACCGCCAGGCACCGAGGAAGGCCGCCGGGGCATCGCGCGGCGCCAGGTCGGCGCCGAGCGTCATCACGATCCCCGACCCGATCCCGTTCGCCATCGACAGGAAGAGGGAGACGCCGATGTACCAGGCGACCCGGGAGTCCAGATCGTGCGTGAACGACAGGGCCAGGAAGCCGAGGCCCAGGCCGATCATCGACGGGATGGCGCTCCACATCCGCCCGAAGCGGTCCATGATCTGGCCGCTGGCATAGAAGAGGGCGAAGTCGACGGCGCCGGCGATGCCGATGATCAGGGCGGTGTTGGCCTCGCTGAGCCCGATCGACACCGCCCAGAGGGGGAGGAGCACGGTCCGGGCCGAGCGCACCGCGCTCACCAGTGCGACGCCGGAGCCCATCCGGACCAGCACGGCGCGGAACGCCCAGATGGTCTGGAACAGGCCGTGCGTCCGCTCCTCGGCCTCCTCCTCGCCGGCGGTCACCCGCTCGCCCGCAGCGTCGGTCGTGCGCGGGCTCGGCCCGAACATCTTCTCCGGGTCGGGCAGGGCGACCAGCACGATCACCGCGCCCACGCAGCCGACGACGAAGATCCAGAACACCGACTGCGTCGATCCGGTCAGCGCGATGATGCCGGAGGCGATCAGCGGGCCGACGAACCAGCCGCAGCGGAAGATCCCGCCGAGCGTCGAGAGCGCCCGCGCGCGGTACCGCTGCGGGACGTAGGTGGTCATGAAGGCGTGCCGGGCGAGTGCGAACACCGCCGTCGCGAGGCCCACGAGGAAGATCCCCACCATCAGCACCCAGTAGTTCGGCGCGAGCAGGCACACCGCGATGCCCCCGATCGCGACGAGGGCCGCGGCGATCATCGAGCGGCGCTCGCCGAAGCGCGACACCACCCAGCCGCTCGGGATGTCGCCCGCCAGCTCGCCGAGCATCACCATGGACGCGATGAATCCGGCCATCGCGAGCGAGGCGCCGAGGTTGCCGGCGGCGATCGGGATGATCGGGATGATCGCGCCCTCTCCGATGGAGAAGAGGAGCGTCGGCAGGAAGGCCGCGAGGGCGACGGAGCGGAAGCTGAAGGGGCGCTCGTCGGAAGTCATCTCCTTAACACCGTACAACTTCCCGGTGCCGCCCCGGCGCGCACGCCCGGCCGGTAGGCTGGATGCCGACATGATTGAACTGGACCTCACCCCGCAGATCGCCGAGCTGCGCTCGACCCTGGGCGACATCACCGCCGTCGTCAACCCGGACAAGCTCCGCGCCGACATCGCCGCGCTGAGCGAGCAGGCCGGTGCGCCCGACCTCTGGGACGACACCGCGAACGCGCAGAAGGTGACCAGTGCGCTCAGCCACCGGCAGTCGGAGCTCGGCCGCATCACCGCGATCGAGCAGCGCCTCGACGACCTCGAGGTGCTCGTAGAGCTCGCCGTCGAGGGCGACGACGAGGAGTCGGCCGTCGAGGCCCGCGCCGAGCTGGAGGCGCTGCAGAAGGCGCTCGGCTCCCTCGAGGTGCAGACCCTCCTGAACGGCGAGTACGACGAGCGCGCCGCGATCGTGACCATCCGCTCCGGCGCCGGCGGCGACGACGCCACCGACTTCGCCGAGATGCTGCTGCGCATGTACCTGCGCTGGGCCGAGCGCCACAAGTACCCGGTCAAGGTGATGGACACCTCCTACGCCGAGGGCGCGGGCATTAAGTCCGCGACCTTCGAGGTCGACGTGCCCTACGCCTTCGGCACCCTGTCGGTGGAGGCCGGCACCCACCGCCTCGCCCGCATCAGCCCGTTCGGCTCGGCGGACAAGCGCCAGACGTCCTTCGCCGCGGTCGAGGTCATCCCGCTCATGGAGGAGGCCGTGCAGGTCGACATCCCCGAGGGCGACATCCGCGTCGACGTCTTCCGTTCGTCCGGCCCTGGCGGCCAGTCGGTCAACACGACCGACTCCGCGGTGCGCCTCACCCACCTCCCGACCGGCATCGTCGTCTCGATGCAGAACGAGAAGTCGCAGATCCAGAACCGCGCGGCCGCCATGCGCGTCCTCCAGACCCGCCTGCTCCTCCTGCAGAAGGAGGAGGAGGCCGCGAAGAAGAAGGAGCTCGCCGGCACGATCACCGCGAGCTGGGGCGATCAGATGCGCTCCTACTTCCTCTACGGCCAGCAGCTCGTCAAGGACCTGCGCACCGGGTTCGAGTCGGGGAACCCCAGCTCGGTCTTCGACGGCGACCTCGACGGCTTCATCGCCGCGGGCATCCGCTGGCGCGCCGGAGCCAAAGCCGAGGCCCAGGCGTAGTCGATCGCGCTCCGACCCCGCACGGACCTCGTGCTCGGCGGGCTGTCAGGCTCGCGCCACGCCCGCGCTGATACGGCGGATGCGCCCGAAGATGCATAGTCTCTACACGTCATGATCCGGTTCGAACACGTATCCAAGCAGTACTCGGGCACGACCCGCCCGGCGCTGAACGGCATCAACCTCGAGGTGCTGCGCGGTGAGTTCGTCTTCCTCGTCGGCGCGTCCGGCTCGGGCAAGTCGAGCTGCCTGCGCCTCATCCTGAAAGAGGAGAAGCCCACCAAGGGCAACATCCACGTGCTGGGGCAGGACCTCGGCTCGATCTCCTCGCGCAAGGTGCCGTACTTCCGCCGCAACCTCGGTGTCGTCTTCCAGGACTTCCGCCTCCTCCCCAACAAGAACGTCTTCCAGAACGTCGCCTTCACCCTGCAGGTCATCGGCAAGTCCCGTGGCTTCATCCAGGAGGCCGTCCCGGATGTGCTCAAGATGGTCGGACTCGACGGCAAGGCCCAGCGCCTGCCGCACGAGCTCTCCGGCGGTGAGCAGCAGCGCGTCGCGATCGCGCGCGCCGTCGTCAACAAGCCCCAGATCCTCCTGGCGGACGAGCCGACCGGAAACCTCGATCCCGCGACGAGCGCCGGCATCATGGCCGTGCTCGAGCGGATCAACGCCGGCGGCACCACCGTCCTCATGGCGACCCACGAGGCCGCCATCGTCGACCAGATGAAGCGACGCGTGATCGAGCTGGTCGGTGGCCAGATCGTGCGCGACGAGCGCCACGGCGGCTACGGCGTGACCGCGGCCGTGCCCATCCAGCGCGAGCAGCTGACGGTGCCCGCGCAGCCGGCGTCCGTCCCGGTGGGGGCGCCCGCTCCGGCCGCACCCTTCGCGTCGGAGCCGATGACGCGCCCGAACACGCCCGTCGGCAATCCGACCGGGCCGGTCTCCGTGCCGCAGCCGACCGGGCAGCAGCCGTCGGTGCCGCAGCCGGTCGCGTACCCGCCCGCGGCGTACCAGCCGGTCGCACCTCCGCCCGCCGCCCAGCCCATCGCGCCGCCTCCCGCCGCGCCGCAGGCGGCGCCGGTCCAGCATCAGCAGCCGGTCGAGCCGGTGCCCGCCGGAGAATCGCTGCCGGACCACCTCAACTTCACCGCGAACCTGGACCTGCGGGGCCTGCGCGAGAACACCGACCGCGACGGCGAGCAGAATGTGGGGCCGACCAAATGAGATTCGGACTGATCTGGTCCGAGGTCGGCAACGGCCTGCGCCGCAACCTCTCCATGGTGATCTCGGTCATCCTCGTCACGTTCATCTCGCTGACCTTCGTCGGCACGGCGGTGCTGCTGCAGGTGCAGATCGGCCAGATGAAGAACTACTGGTACGACCGCGCCCAGGTGGCCGTGTACATGTGCACGGAGGCGGACAACTGCCAGGGCGGCGCCGCGACCGATCAGACGGTCGAGGCGGTCATGAAGCAGCTGGAGTCGCCGGAGCTGTCGCCGTACATCCAGAAGTTCTACTTCCAGAACCAGCAGCAGGCGTACAACGAGTTCAAGCAGCAGTTCAAGGGCAACCAGATCGCCGACTTCGTCACGCCGGACATGATCCCGCAGACGTTCTGGGTCAACCTGAAGGACCCGAACCAGTCCGCGGTGCTCACCGAGACGCTGGCGGGATCCGCCGGCGTGCAGAGCGTGGTCGATCAGCGCAGCTACCTCGACCAGATCTTCAGCATCCTGGGTGCCGCCAGCGCCACGGCCCTCGTCGTCGCGGTGGTGATGCTGGTCGCGGCGGTGCTCCTCATCGCCACGACCATCCGGCTCTCCGCGTTCTCGCGAAGGCGGGAGATCGGGATCATGCGGCTCGTCGGGGCGTCGAACAGGTTCATCCAGACCCCGTTCATCATCGAGGGAGTGCTGGCCGCCCTCATCGGGGCGCTGCTCGCCGCGACCGTCCTGGTGCTGATCGTGCAGCTGTTCGTCCGCGGACCGCTGCAGAACAGCATCCAGTCGATCAACTTCGTCTCGATGTCGCAGGCGTGGCCGGTGATCCCTCTGATCGTCCTCGTCGGAGTGCTTCTGGCGGCGGCGTCGGCCAACTTCGCCATCAAGCGCTACCTGAAGGTCTGACGCACGATAGACTGGTCTGCTGCCCGGCGATGCGCCGGGCAGCACCATCGTTGAACGTCAGGAGTGAGCCGTGCCCAAGGAGCAGGGACAGAAGGTCGTCGCGACCAACCGTCGTGCCCGCCACGACTACCTCATCGAGGACACCTTCGAGGCCGGTCTGGTCCTCACCGGCACCGAGGTGAAGTCGCTGCGGTTGGGCCGGGCGTCGCTCGTCGACGGCTACGCCTTCGTCGACCGGGGGGAGGCGTGGCTCGATGCCGTGCACATCCCGGAGTACGCCGACGGCACCTGGAACAACCACGCCCCGCGCCGCAAGCGCAAGCTGCTGCTGCACAAGGCCCAGATCGTGAAGATCGAGAACAAGGTCAAGCAGGGCGGCTACACGATCATCCCGCTGCAGATCTACTTCAACGACGGCCGCGCCAAGGTCGAGATCGCCATCGCCAAGGGCAAGAAGGACTACGACAAGCGCCAGGCGCTCCGCGAGCGGCAGGACAACCGCGAGGCCGAGCGGGCGATGTCGAGCCGCCGTCACCTGGGCGAATAGCCGCCTGGCAGACTGAGAGCATGACCGTCTCTCCGCAGCGCCTCCCCGTCCCCGGCACCTACAACTTCCGCGACGTCGGGGGATACCCGGTCGAGGGCGGCAGCACGCGCGACGGCAAGCTGTTCCGGGCCGACGCGCTCGGCCGCCTCGGCGACGCGGGCAAGGAATCGCTGCGCGAGCTCGGTGTGCGCGTCGTCATCGATCTGCGCGACGACTTCGAGGTGGACTCCCTCCCGGACGACCTCGACGGCCTCGATGTGGAGGTGCTCCGGCTGCCCGTGTTCGAGGGGTCGGGGGCGTCCCAGGCGACCATCGGGGCGACCCTGGCCGATCTGTACGAGAAGATCGTCCTCCAGCACCGGGACGTGGTGGTGCGCGCGCTCCGCGAGATCGCGGACACCGGCGACGAGCCCGTCGTCGTCCACTGCACCGCCGGCAAGGACCGCACGGGCGTCGTGGTGGCCCTCGCCCTCCTGGCGGTGGGCGTCGACCGTGACACGGTGCTCGACGACTACGCCGCGACCCAGGCGAATCTGGCGGGGGAGTGGCTCGAGGGGATGCTCGCCCTCGTCCGCGGCTACGGCGTCGAGATCACGCCCGACCTCCAGGTGATCATGGGCGGGAGCCCGCGGGAGGCGATGGCGGCGGTGCTCGACCTCATCGACCGCGACTTCGGCGGCGTGCGGGCCTACCTCCTCGACGCGGGCCTCGACGAGGTGGAGCTGGCGAAGCTGCGCTCGGTGCTGATCCAGCCCGCCTGACCCTCTCAGACTCGGCCCGGGATTCACAGGGAAGTCATCATGCGCTCGCAGTCCGATCGCGGGCTGCGCGTGCTTTCCTGTGAGCATGGACGAGAACCAGCCGACGCAACCGATGCCCCCGGCGCAGCCGGTGCAGCCGGTGCCGCCGGTGCACGAGCCGTTCTACAAGCGGCACGGCCTCGCGTTCGCGATCTCCACCCTGGTGCTCGGCATCGTGGTGCTGGTCGGGATCGTCGGCGTGGGGACGGTCGTCGCGGTGAACGTGGTGACGCACTCGGTGTCGGCGTTCGATCACGCGGCGTCGGGCGAGCGGGCCGTGCCCGGCCAGGGCAGGAACCGCGGCCAGGGCGGCGAGAGCGGATCGGGCGGGTCGGGTAGCGGACAGGGCGGCTCGCAGAGCGGGAACGGCGGCACGCAGCGTGAACTCGTCCGCGGGACCCTCGAGTCCACCTCCGACTCGACGTGGACCGTGAAGACGGCGGCCGGTGCGACCGTGACGGTGAAGCTCACCTCGTCGACCGCCTACGGCCTCCCGAAGCAGCCGGCGACCAAGTCCGACTTCGCCACCGGCGACGAGGTCGTCGTGGTCGGGACAGACCGCAGCGGCGACACGATCACCGCGACGCGCATCCTGACGCTCACCGATATCCCGCGTCCGCCCTCGACGCCCGGTCCCACGCCCGGTTCGGGCGCACCCTGATCAGGACGCCGCGAAACGGGCGTGCACCTGCACGGCCACGCGGATCTCGTCCGGCTTGAGCGCGAGCGCGGCACCGCCGGCATCCGCGGACATCATGCGCGCAGCGAACGGCGGCGCAGGCTGCAGGTGAGTGCCGGCATCGCCGAGCAGGCCCGGGTCGCTGAGTGCGACGGGGCGGAGTGCGGACAGCCCGAGACCGGAGGCGTAGCGGCGCGCCTTCGCCACGGCCTCCTCGACCGCGCGCTGCGACACCTCCTCGGTGAGCCGCCGGAGGGTGTCGTCGGCGAGGCTCCAGGTCACCCCCTCCACCGTGACGCCGTCGCGGAGGGAGACCGTGCCCACCCAGTCGGACAGGACCGCCGTGTCGGCGAACTCCGCCTCGATGCCGACCTGTGCGTGGTGGACGATCGGCAGCTGCTCCCCGCTCTGACTCCACGGGCGGTCGCCCCACACCCGCAGCTGATCGGACGACCAGCGCAGGACCGGTCCGTGATCGGCGTTCTGGATCTCCCGCAGCCCGGCCGCGAGCTCGGCCTGGCGCTCGGTCGCGAGCGCCAGCGTCTCGTGGCGGGACTCGCCGTCGTACGTCACGAGGAGCCTCACCGTGCCGCGTTCCGCGGCCCGCCGTTCCTCGTGCTCGCCCTGGACCGTGATCATCGTCTCCGACATGGACCGATCGTGGCATAGAACGACCCTCGGCGCTGTTGTATGATGAGAAGCTCGCCGGCAGCGGCGAGATCTGCACCTGGACAATTCAACAGCGCGCGACAGCGACCCAGCCACACCAGGCTGCGCATGGGGATGATCGGTTTCGACATTGTCTGCGTGACTGTGAGAAGCGGGTCGAGGATGCATGCTTATCTCGTTAACGACGCATGCAAAACAATAAGTGCCAATTCCAAGAGCACTGTCTCGGCCAAGGCCGACTTCGCCCTCGCGGCGTAAGTCCACCTCCGCCATTTAAGAGACCGTCAGACCGGGAACCGTCTTCTACCCGGACCCTGGCGTCAGCTAGAGGACTAGCTTCTGCGTTGAGTATCAGGGCGCAGAGGGACTTCAACTGATGCTGGGCCCGTCGGATCAGGTGCCAGTGGCAAGATCCGGGGCCGAGAACACGCCTTCACTGGCTACACCCGTAGAAGGCACATGACCACAGCAGTGGACGGGGGTTCGATTCCCCCCATCTCCACCACCAGGCCGCCGTCGCGCGTTGTTCGAACAGGCGCAGAACCACGAAGGCCGTCCCGGATCCGGGGCGGCCTTCGTCCTGCGCCCATTGTGGCCATCCCGCCCGGCCGGGTGTACCGTCGGCGCGTGTCCACCTTCGGTGAGCGGATGAACGAGATGCGGGGCTGGTCGAGCGCGCGTGCGACCGTGGATCTCGATGTCACGGTCGACCGGATGCCGGGCATCGTGCGGCAAGCTGTCGCGACCGTGCCCGGGCTGGGCGTCTCCGAGCTGGGACCCGACGCGGGCACCCTCTTCCGGAAGACGACCCTCGCGTATCGCGCGGGCAGGATCGCGCTGACGTTCGAGCCGCAGGGGTCGCGGACCCGGGTGGTCGCGGTGACGCGCTCGTCGATGCCCCTGGTCGGCACCGATTACGGGAGGGGAGACAAGGATCTCGCTGCCCTCTTCGAGGCGATGAGGGCGGCGGTCGCCGGCGCGAAGCCGGGGCCGCTCTCGCCGACGCCGACGCCGTCACTGGCCCTGCAGCGCCTCGCGATCGGGAGGGTCCGCGTGTTCGGGTTGGTCTTCGTCATCGCCGGTGCGATCGGGTGCGTCCTGGCGATCGCTCTTCTCGTCGCGCCCGGCGGCAGGGGCCCCGTCATCGGCTCGCTGCAGCTCGTCCTGTGGGTGCTGATGACGGGCGTCGGGGTCCGCCGGCTGCTCGTCGCGCGTCGCCGCCTCGCCGCGTTCGAAGCGGCCAACGGGCCGCACGCGGGTGAGCAACGGAGCGGACCACGCGGACGGCCGTAGCCGGAGTCTCCGCCGGAGCCGTGGCCGTCCGCAGCGAGGTCCGCCCTACTCGTCGTCCTTGCTGATCGCCTTGTTGAAGCCGGTGACGGGCTGGGCCTCGTCGAACGCGGCGGCCTTGCGGCGGAAGCCGCGGGTCAGCACCAGCAGGTAGACGAACCCGATCGCCGCCCAGATGACGCCGCCGATGAGGGCGTCGGGGTGCAGGTTGGCCCAGAGGATGCCCGTCATGAGCATGCCGATCCCGGGCAGGACGATGAACGTGAAGATGTCCTTCGGGGTCTTGCGCCGGCCCTTGCGGATGGCGAACCAGGCGATCACGGAGATGTTCACGAAGGTGAACGCGATGAGGGCGCCGAAGTTGATGAACGCCGCGATCAGTTCGAGGGTGAAGGCCGCCGCGAGCAGGCTGATGACACCGACGAGGACGATGTTGAACGTCGGGGTGTGTGTCTTGGGGCTGATGTAGCCGAAGAGGCGCTTGGGGAGGACGTTGTTGCGGCCCATCACGAGCAGCATGCGCGACACCGAGGCGTGCGAGGCGAGGCCGGACGCGAGGGTGGCGGCGAAGCCGGCGGCGGTCAGGACGGCCTGCAGCACGGGGCCGCCGACCTGGAGCCCGATCTCCGGCAGCGTGCTGTCCTCGATCGCATCGCTCGGGAACGCCGTGGAGGAGGGGAACCGCAGCTGCGTGAAGTAGGCCGCGATCAGGAAGATCGCGCCGCCGATGATGACGGTGAAGAGGATGGCCTTCGGCATGATCTTCGGGTGCTTCGCCTCCTCCGCGTACATCGTGACGGCGTCGAATCCGATGAACGAGAAGCAGACGATGGTGGCGCCCATGAGCACCGCGCCGAGGGTCACGCCGTCGTGGAAGAACGGCTGCATCGAGGCAACGGTGCCGCCGCCGTCGCCCTGCGCGAGCTGCGCGATGACCATGATGACGAACACCGCCATGACGACGATCGAGAAGACCAGCAGGAGCATGTTCATGTTCGAGGTGCCGCGCATGGTCAGGTAGATCACGGTGGTGACGACGGCGCAGTAGATGACGACCCAGATCCAGCCGGGCACGTCGGGGAAGATCGCCTCCAGGTAGCTGCGGATGATCAGGCAGTTGACCATCGGCAGGAGGACGTAGTCGATCAGCGACGTCCAGCCGACCATGAATCCGACGTTCGGGTGGACCGACTCCCGCACGTACGTGTAGGCGGAGCCGGCACTCGGGATGGCGCCCGCCATCTTGCCGTAGCTGATCGCGGTGAACATCATCACGACCAGGGCGACGAGGTACGCGGACGGGACGACGTTGTCCGTGTCGCGCGCCACCATCCCGAACGTGTCGAAGACCACCGTCGGCGTCATGTACCCGAGGCCGAGGCCGACGATGGCCCACAGGCCGAGACTCCGTTTGAGGTTCCCCGACTTCGGGATCGCGGGAGCGGATGTACTCGTCACAGTCTCTCCTAACCGACGTGGCGTGCGGACCGAGCGACTCTGCTCGTCCGCGAGCAGTGACAGCCATCATGGCAGAGGCGTGGAGCGACACGCGCCACACACTCCGTCGGGACGCTGCCCGATTCCGGACGATCCGACCGGCGGGGCCCGGCCCTTGCGTCCTGCGTGGGCCACGCGCCACCATGGCAGCATGAAGAACCGCGTCGCCGGTGCTCTCGCCGTCTCCCTCGCCATCCTGCTCGCCGCAGCGGGCTGCGCGGCCCGGCCGCAACCCGCGGATCCGACGGCCGACAACTGGCAGCACGCGGCGCAATCCGCGCTGGACGACGCGCTGCGCACGACCGGCATCCCGGGCGGGGCGATCACCGTCACGCACGACGACGTCACCTGGACCGGTGTCTCCGGCGTCGCCGACGTCGCGAGCGGTCGGCCGGTGACCCCGGACGACCGGTTCTCCTTCCGCAGCATCACGAAGTCGTTCACGGTCACGGCCATCCTCCAGCTGGTCGACGAAGGGAGGCTGTCGCTGGACGACCCGGTGGCGAAGTACGTCGACGGCGTGCCCGACGGCGACCGCATCACGCTGCGCGAGCTCGCGCGCATGCGCTCGGGGCTGCCGAACTACTCGGCGACGCCGGCGTTCCAGGACGCCCTGCGGATCGACCTGACCCGCGACTGGACCGACGCAGAGATCCTGCAGACGGCCTTCTCCGAGCCCAACGACTTCGCCCCGGACGCGCGCTACGAGTACTCCAACACGAACACCGTGCTGCTCGGGGAGGTGCTGCAGAAGGTCACGGGCATGCCCTGGTACGAGGTCGTGCAGGAGGGCATCCTCACCCCGCGTGGTCTGAGCACCACCACCTATCCCGACTCCGAGCCCATTCCGTCGCCGCTGGCCGAGCCGTACCAGGGCGGCGGCGAGGGCCAGAGCCCGGAGCTGCTCCCGGCGATCCCGGCGAACTCGCTCTCGGCGGCCGGCGGATTGGCGGGGACCATCCGCGACCTCGGGCGCTGGGCCCGCATCCTCGGCAGCGGAGAGCTGCTCAGCGACGCGACGGCCCAGCAGCGCACGGCGGCGGCGTCCCTCTCGCCGACGACCGACGACCCCAACAGCCCGTTCTACGACGCCTACGGCATGGGGATGGGCGAGATCGACGGCTGGATCGGCCACACCGGCAACGGCCTCGGCTACCAGGCCCTCGCGATGTACGACCCGGCGACGGGGGACAGCGTCGCGATCGTCATCAACGGCACCGGCGACGACCACGACGCACCGGCGCACCTGTTCCAGAAGCTGCTGCCGGCGCTGGGCTAGCGGCTGAGCGCCCAGTCGAGGGCGACGCCGAGACCGGTGAGCACGGAGACGTGGCCCTCGCGCGGGCGCAACCAGAGTTCGCCGCGCGGGAGGCGCTCCAGCTGGAGCGCCGCGTGGCCCGGCGGGACCACCCGGTCGGCGCCGCCCTGCACGAGCAGGACGGGGCAGCGCACGGCCGCGAGGTCGACGCCCCAGGGCGAGACGTAGGCGATGTCGTCGTCGACCTCGCCGTCCGGCCCGTCGGCGGCGCCGGCCCCGGCATCCGCACCGAGCGGGGCCCAGTCGGCGTTCAGGGCCTCGAAATCGCGGGACGTGAAGCTGTCCGGGTCGAACTCCGCGGTGCGGGCGTGCTCCAGCCGGTCGTCGCGGCCGCCGAGTGCCGCCCCGAGTCCGGACGGATCCGCCATCCCGGTGAACCAGTCGGGGGAGGCGGTGTAGGGCGCGATGCCGGCGAGGACGACAGCGGCGCGCACCCGCTCCGGCGCGAGCGCGGCGAGGGCGAGGGCATGCGGTCCGCCGCCGGATGCTCCCGCGGTGACCACCTCACCGATGCCCAGGTGGTCGAGGACGGCGACGACGTCGGCAGCGGCGTCGGCCACCGAACGGCCCGGCCGTGCGTCCGACCCGGGATAGCCGGGTCGGGCGCAGGAGACGACCCGCAGCCCGCGGGCAGCGGCGGCGTCAGCGATCGGCTCGATGACCGCGCCGGTCTGCGGCGTGCCGTGGTGCCAGACGAGCACGCGGACGTCCGCGGCCCCTCCGGTGTCGAACCAGCGCACGCGGCGCCCGTCCGGGAGCGCCAGGGACTGCGGCTCGGGGGCGCTCATCCGCGCCACGCCTCGAGCTCCTGGAGCAGCTCCGCCTTGCGCTTGTCCGGCGCGAACGACGCCTCGATCGAGTTGCGGGCGTACCGCGCGGCCTGGTCGGCGGTCAGGCCCAGCGCATCCCGGACGGCGATGAAGTTGTCGCCGACATAGCCGCCGAAGTACGCCGGATCGTCCGAGTTGATGGTGACGGCGACGCCCGCCTCGTCGAGCCGGTGCAGGGGATGGTCGGCGAGGTTCGGCACCGCCCGCAGCCGCAGGTTCGACAGCGGGCAGACCGTGAGGGCGATGCGCTCGGCGGCGAGCCGGGCGACGAGCTGCGGGTCCTCGATCGAGCGGATGCCGTGGTCGATCCGCTCGGCGCCGAGCAGGTCGAGCGCCTCGAGGACGTACTCGGCGGGGCCCTCTTCGCCCGCGTGGGCGACGACGTGGAGTCCGGCCTCGCGAGCGCGGCGGTAGACCCCCTCGAAGAGCGACGGGGGATAGCCGACCTCGGCGGAGTCCAGGCCGACGCCGACGATCCGGTCGGTGTGGCTCAGCCCGGCACTCAGGATCTGCTCGGCCGAGTCGACCGATTCGTCGCGCAGGAAGCACAGGATCAGCCCGCTCGTGATGCCGAGGTCGCGCTCGGCCTCGTCGAGGGCGGTCCCGATCCCGCCGATGACCTCCCCGATCCGCAGGCCCCGGGCGACGTGCGCCTGCGGGTCGAAGAACAGCTCGACGTGCCGCGCGCCCTGCTCGGCCGCGCGTGCGAGGTAGCGGCGGGTCAGCTCGGCGAAGTCGTCGCCGGTGCGGAGCACGTCCATCGTCGCGTAGTAGAGGTCGAGGAAGGACTGCAGATCCTCGAACCGGTACTGCGCCGCCAGCTCCTCCACCGAGCCGTACGGCAGCGAGACCCCGTTGCGGCCGGCGAGCTCGAACGCGAGCTCCGGCTCCAGCGTCCCCTCGATGTGCAGGTGCAGTTCGGCCTTCGGCAGCGCCAGGAGGGCGGCGTCGGAAGGGGAGGAGGCGGCGGAGTCGGGGGAGGGCACGGCATCGGTCATGCAACGATCCTCCCACCTGCGGCCGGGGCGGATCATCCGTCCGGCCGATGCTCGCCGGCGGGGGCGGCGGATAGCGTCGGAGGATGCGCCGCCTCGTCCTCCTCATCTGCGTCGTCGTCGTGATCGCCGTCGGTCTCGGCGTCCACACCGGGGTGCCGGGCGAGGTCGGCGGCTTCGCGGGCGACGCCCTCTACGCGGTGCTCGTGTTCCTGCTCGTCTCGCTGGTCGTGCCGCGCGCGCCGCTGCTGCCGACGGCCGGCGCCGCTCTCGCCTTCTGCTGGGGGATCGAGCTGTTGCAGCTGACGCCGCTGCCCGCCGCGCTCGCGCGCACGGTGCCGGGCGCGTCTCTCGTGTTCGGCAGCACCTTCCAGGCGCTGGACCTCGTGGCGTACGCGATCGGCGTCGCGGCGGCTGCGGGGGTGGACGCCGTCAGTCGACGCGCAGCAGGATCTTCCCGAGGTGGGCGGAGGACTCCATCCGGCGGTGCGCCTGCGCGGCGTCGGCCAGCGGGAACACCGAGTCGATCACCGGGCGCAGACGACGGTCGCTGAGCAGCGGCCACACCCGCTCCTCGACGTCCGCGATGATCTCGCGCCGCTCGGCGAGCGGGCGTGCGCGCAGGGTCGTGCCGTGGATGAGGGCGCGCTTGCGCATGAGCAGCCCGACGTCGAGCACGGCGGGCGCGCTCTCGCGGGTGGCGATCGACATGATGCGGCCGCCCACAGCGAGGGCGTCGAGATCGCGGGCGATGTACGAGCCGCCGACGATGTCGAGCACGACGTCGGCGCCTCGGCCCTCGGTGACCGCGAGGACGGCCTCGACGAAGTCCTGGGTGCGGTAGTCGACCGCCGCGTCCGCGCCCAGATCACGGCAGAAGGCGGTCTTGACGTCGCTGCCGGCCGTCGCGATCACCTGTGCCCCGAAGGCGCGGCCGAGCTGGATCGCGGTGCTGCCGATGCCGCTCGACCCGCCGTGCACCAGCAGCGTCTCGCCGACGGAGAGACGGCCGAGACGGAAGACGTTCGACCAGACGGTGGCCACCGCCTCCGGGAGACCCGCGGCCTCGACGAGGTCGACGTCCGCCGGCACGGGGAGGACGAGTCCGGCATCCACGGCGACGAGCTCGGCGTAGCCTCCACCGGGCAGGAGGGCGCAGACGCGGTCGCCGATGCGCCACCGCTCGACGCCGTCGCCGACCGACGCGATCGTCCCCGACACCTCGAGCCCGGGCCACTCGGGCGCGCCGGGCGGCGGCGGGTAGAAACCCCGCCGCTGGCTGAGGTCGGCCCCGTTGATCCCGGCGGCGGCCACGCGGATGACGACCTCGCCGTCGCGCGCCACCGGATCCGCGACCTCGCCGATCCGGAGGACGCTCGGGTCGCCCGGCTCGGCGATGGTCACGGCGCGCATCAGCGGGCCACGCGGTCCGCGTCGCTGCGGGCGCTGAGCACATCCCGGATCTTGACGCGGCTCGAGTACTGGATGGACCCGTAGCGGAAGAGGCGGACGGCCAGGCGCAGCACGATCGCCGCGAGCACGAACAGCTCGACGATGATCACGATGGCCTGCCACAGCGGCAGCGACCCGAACGCGTTCAGGATGAGCGCGGTGATCGGCGCGGTGAACGGGAAGTACGCGAGGATCTGCACGATCGGCGACTCCGGTGCGCTGATCGCGAAGCTGGACGCATAGAGGGGGATGACCACGGCGAAGATCACGACCGAGAAGACCGGGGCGGCCTCCTTCGCCGTCGGCATCACCGCGCCGACCGCGACCAGCGTGCCCGTGAACAGGGCGAAGCCGCCGATCAGGATCAGCGAGCCCACGATCATCTTCTGCGGGTCGAACACCAGCCCGCTGAGATCGAGGTTCGGGATGTTCAGCTGATCTCGGAAGAACACGTATCCGACCAGCACCGGCAGCGCGAACACCGCTATCTGGATCAAGCCGACGGCGAACAGCGAGATCACCTTGCCGATCAGCAGGTTCGTCGGGTTGATCGTGGTCAGGATCATCTCCGTGACCCGGTTCTCCTTCTCCTCGAGCGTCGAGTTCAGCATCTGGTTGCCGAGGAAGACGATCACGATGAAGAACGCCGCCAGGAAGATCAGCGCCGGGATGATGGCCTCGAAGCCGGGCGCGACGGCACCGTCCTTGAAGGTGGTCGTGGAGGTGTTCACCTCGCCGCGCAGGATGGCGACGTCGGTCGGCGAATCGAGCCGCTGCTCCACGCTCGCGGACAGCAAGGCCTCGGCGACCGAGGAGTACTTGCCGTTCTGGAAGACGCCGGCGTCGGCGCCGTAGACCTTCACGGTCTCGGTCTTCGGGTCGGCGGGGTAGTCGAAGTACGCCTTCGTACCCCCGATCTGGACCTCCTCGACGCCCTCCGCGTCGCTCTCGATCTGCTTGCCGCCGTACTCGCGCGCGATCGTCGGGTTCACGAGCCCGGAGGCATCGCTGTAGAGGAAGTCGAAGCGCGCGTTCTTCTGCGCGTCCGCCGAGTTCGACGTCGAGACGTTGGCGGAGATGATGAGCGCACCGAGCCCGAAGACCAGCAGCGGCAGGATGAGCGTGACCACCCAGAACGACCGCTTGGTGACCGTCCGCTTGAACTCGAACGAGATGACGGTGGAGAGGTTGTGGCGGGCCATGTCAGTCCTCCTGGCGGCTTTCGGCGCCGTAGACCTCGACGAAGATGTCGTCGAGCGACTTGCGGGTGGGGGCGAAGCGGGTGATGTTCAGGCCCGCGTCGAGCAGGCCGCGCAGGATGGCCGCGTCGTCCGCGTCGTTCGCGACTTCGAGCTCTGCGCGCCCGCCGGCGTCCGACGCGATCCGGTAGGCGGGGGAGTCGGGCACCACGCCGTCGTGGTCGACGTGGATGATCGTCCCGCCGAACTGCTCCTGCACCTCCGGCACCGTGCCGTAGGCGCGCGAGACGCCGTCCTTGAGCAGGATGACGCGGTCGCAGAGGCGCTCGACCTCCTCCATCTGGTGGGTGACCATCATGACGGTGGAGCCCGCGCGCTTCTGATCGGCGATGATGTCCATGAGCAGCCGCCGGTTGACCGGGTCGAAGCCCTTCGTCGGCTCGTCGAGGATGAGCAGCTCGGGGTCGTTCATGATCGTGACGCCCAGCTGCACCTTCTGCTGCTGACCGCCGGAGAGCTTGTCCAGCCGCGTCTTCTCCTTGTCGGGGAGGCCGACGCGCTCGAGGTACTCGCGCGACCAGCGGCGGGCCTGCTCGGCGCCGAGCCCCTTCAGCCGGCCGAAGTAGACCATCACATCGATGACGGACTCCTTCTTGTAGAGCCCGCGCTCCTCGGGCAGGTAGCCGAGGCGCTCGCCGGTCTCGGGCGAGAACGGCTTGCCGTCGATGTGCAGCACGCCCGCGGTCGGCTGGTAGATGCCGAGCAGGGCGCGGATCGTCGTGGTCTTGCCGGATCCGTTGCTGCCGAGGAAGCCGAACGTCTCGCCGCGCTCGATGTCGAACGAGAGGTCGCGGATCACCGTCGTGCGGCCGAAGTCCATCCGGAATCCCTGGATGTGGACGAGGGGTTCGAGTGTCGATGCGCTCACGCGTACAGCCTAGGGGTGGGCCGGCGATCGTGGTCAGGGCCACGCCCGGGGCTGCCGGCGCGAGTCAGGCGAGGGCGGCGAGGAGCGCGGGGTGCAGGTGCCCGTTGCTGGCGAGGGACGAGCCGTTCCCGGGGCCGGGGGTGCCGTCCACCGAGGTGAACACGCCTCCCGCCTCCTCCACGATCGGGATGAGCGCGGCCAGGTCGTAGGTCTTCACGTCGAACTCGCCCACCGCGTCGAGCACGCCCTCGGCGAGCAGCATGTACGACCACATGTCGCCGTAGGCGCGATCGCGCCAGACGGCACGGGTCAGGGCGACGAGCTTGTCCAGGTAGCCGGCGTCGTCCCACTGCGCGATGCTCTGGAAGCTGAGGGAGGCGTGCTCCAGCTCCGAGACGCCCGACACCTGGAGGCGGCGCGGTTCGCCGGTGGTCTCGTCCGCGGTCCACGCGCCCTCGCCGGTCGACGCCCACCAGCGCCGGCCGAGAGCGGGGGAGCTGACGACGCCGACCACGGGGACCCCGTCGACCGCGAGTGCGATCAGCGTTCCCCAGACCGGTACCCCGCGCAGATAGTTGGCGGTGCCGTCGATCGGGTCGAGGATCCACTGCCGGGCGGCGTCGCCCTCGGTGCCGTACTCCTCGCCCAGGATGCCGTCGCCCGGCCGTTCCGCGGCGATCAGGTCGCGCAGCGCACGTTCCACGGCCAGATCGGCCTCGGTCACGAAGGACCGGTCGGGCTTGGTGTCGATCCGGAGGTCCTGGGCACGGAAATGCTCGGACGAGATCCGGTCGGCGGTGTCGGCGAGGCGCAGGGCGAGGGCGAGGTCGTCGCTGTGGCGGGTCACGGGACGAGCCTACCGGGCGAGGCTCCGGCGGGCGATCCGCAGATCGCGCAGCGAGAAGCGCCCGTCCGGGAGTGCCGCCCGGATGCTCGCGTCGTCGAACGGCCGGGACGGGCGGATGCCGGCCGGCGGCTCGGGTGCGAACGGGGCGGGCGCGCTGACGCCTTCGTCGAGCATCCGCGCCTGGGCTTTCGCGACGAGCGGGACGACCATCGTCCACTCGGTGAGCTGCGCGAGTGCGCGGATGGTCCAGACCGGCGCGGGGAAGAAGACCGGGCGGCGGTCCGCGACCCGGGCGATCCGGCGCACCGCCTCGCCCAGTGTGAACTCGTCGGCCCCCATGACCGCCACCGTCGGCTCCGGGATGCGGCCCTCGAGGGCGGCGACCAGCACGTCGACCGCGTCGTCGACGGGGACAGGGCGGACCGTCCGCTCGCGGAAGCCGACCGTCGCGAACAGTGGAAGGGTGCGCACGGCGCGGGTCACGTGGTCCACCATGTGGTCGCCGGGGCCGTAGATCATCCCGGACTTGAGGATGGTGTGGTCGATCCCCGAGTGGCGGATCAGCTCCTCCGCCGCCCACTTGGTCTCGTGGTAGGGCGAGCCGCAGTCCGGCCGCGCGCGCAGGAAGCTGACCATGACGATGCGCTTCACGCCGGCGCGCCGCGCGGCCTCCACCACCGCGCGGGTCCCGTCGACGTGGACGCGCTGGAAGGTCTGGTCGCCGAGCTCGCGGTTGATTCCCGCGCAGTGGGCGACGACGTCGCAGCCGGCGAAGGCCGCGGCCAGAGCCTCGACGTCGTCGATCTCGGTGCCGGTGCGCCGCGAGACGACGACCGTCTCTGCGGGGTCGAGCCGCTCGGCGAGGTGCCGTCCGACGAACCCGGTGCCGCCTGTGATGGCTACGCGCATGAAGTTGCTCCTTCGCTTATTAGCAATATAGCGAAACTGTATATAGCAATGGTGCTATATTGCAACCATGACCGACAGTGCGACCGATGTGTTCTCCGCTCTCGCGCACCCGACGCGGCGGCAGATCCTCCAGGACCTCAAGGACGGCGAGCTCGCCGCGGGGGAGATCGCCGCCCGGTTCAACGCTACCGGCCCGACCATCTCCCGGCACCTGAGTGTGCTGCGCCAGGCGGGACTGGTCTCCGAGCGGCGCGACGCCAACCGCATCCTGTACTCCTTGGTGGGGGACCGGCTCGCGCTCTCGGTGGGGGACTTCCTCTCGACGGTGTGCCCGGAGCAGATCGTGCTCCGCGAGGTGCGCAAGCGCGGTTCGGGCGCGAAGGGCGGCCGCGCCGTCGAGGCCTGAGCCGCCACGTCGTCGGGAGTTCGCTGCGAGTTCCCGCGGTCACAGCAACCTCCGATTGACCCCGACGCCGCGCGGCGTATCGTCGTGTGCACAGCGCCCCAGACCATCGACGCGATCCGAATCCGAGTCGAGTCGAGGTGTGCGATGTCGCAACTCTCTGGAAGTGCCACGATGCGCGACGGCGGCTATTCCGCTCTCGCCACCGTCGTCCGGGAATCCGGCCTGCTGCACCGGCGGTACGGCTATTACTGGACGAAGCTGATCCTCGTGCCCGTGGTGACAGCTGCCATGATCGCCGTGTTCATCGTCATCGGCGACAGCTGGTGGCAGGTCGCGACGGCCGTCGTGTTCGCGTTCGTCTTTACCCAGATCGCCTTCCTGGGCCACGACGCCGCGCACCGGCAGATCTTCCGATCGGGGCGCTGGAACGACTGGATCAGCCTCCTCATCGGCGACCTGTTCGTCGGGATGAGCTACGGCTGGTGGCAGCACAAGCACACGCGCCATCACGCCAACCCGAACCAGGAGGGCGCCGACCCCGACATCGACCTGCCGGTGATCTCCTTCACCCCCAGCCAGGCCGCAGAGAAGCGCACACCGGCGGTCCGCTGGCTGATCGGCCATCAGGGCTGGTTCTTCTTCCCGATCCTGCTGCTCGAAGGGTTGTCGCTGCACGCATCGAGCGTGCGTCGCGTGCTCTCCCGCGGCGCCGTCAAGCGCCGGCCCGTGGAGATCGCGTTCCTCGCCGTGCGCATCGTCGGCTTCCTCACCCTCGTCTTCGTCGTGCTGTCGCCGGGTATCGCCGCCGTCTTCCTCGCCGTGCAGCTCGGGCTGTTCGGCTTCTACATGGGGATGTCGTTCGCGCCCAATCACAAGGGGATGCCGCTGGTGCCGCACGGGCTGAAACTGGACTTCATGCGCCGCCAGGTGCTGATGAGCCGCAACATCCGCGGCAACCGCACCCTCGACTTCCTGATGGGCGGTCTGAACTACCAGATCGAGCACCACCTGTTCCCGTCGATGCCGCGCCCGCATCTGCGCCGCGCCGCGCCGATCATCCGCGCCTACTGCGAGGAGCGGCGGATCGCGTACACCGAGACCGGGCTGTTGCAGTCGTACGCGATCGTGACGCGCCACATCAACCGGGTGGGGCTCGGCGACAAGGATCCTTTCAGCTGCCCGCTGCTCGAGTTGCGTCAGGTGTCGTCCACGCCTGAACCTCCGCGGACTGCGTGAGGACGGTGCGCCACAACGCAGGAAAGCCCGGTCAGATTCACGATCTGACCGGGCCTTCCGGTGGTGCGCCCCCAGGGACTTGAACCCGGATACCGGCCGCCGGAGCGGGTCAGCAGGCCCGAAACTCCGCGGAATTATGCGCCTTTTGGTTGACTAGGGGGCGTTTGGATCTCATACGACCTCACCCGGTTGTGGGCAAAATGTGGGCACGCTGGGATTTTTTGGGCCTACGCGCTCGGGCCGGCGTCGCCGTCTCGGAGCGACCGCTCCGCCTCATCGACTTCGGCGAGCAAGCTTTCGAGCACCGGAATCAGCTCCGGGAGGTCATCGATCAGGATCTCCCACACTCGCCGCTGATCCACCTGTGCATACGCGTGCACAAGGATGTTTCGCGTCGCGATGATCGCGTGAACGCTCGGGATCCGAGCCGCGGTCTCGGCGTCGGCCGAGCGCAGGTTCTTGAGCGCCTCGCCGAGGATTTCGAGTTGCCGTTCGACTGCGGCTTGAAGCACCCAGTCGCCTAGGTACTCCGCCTGCCCATGACCCTGTGCGACGGATGCGGCTTTCATCGCGGCCTCGCGCGCGTCCCAGAGGAACGCCGGCGACTCAGGCAGCATAGAGCTCCTCAGCGCTGCCGAAGGCCGACCGTGCGAAGTATGGATTGCGCACCGCACCGGCGTCGACCAGGTCAACCCCGCGACCCACGATCCGCTCCAGATCTTCCTTCAAGTCGAAGTAGTCATGGAGTAGCCCACCGCGCCCAGGCAAGAAATCGACGAGGAAATCGACATCGCTCCTCTCGCGGTCAAACTTGTCGCCGAGCACCGACCCGAAAATGCGAAGTCGCTTGACTCCATGTACTTCGCAGGCGCGGATGATCGCTTGCACGTCGACTGGCACCGCGGTGATCATGGCAGGAATTATCCCATGTCAGCTGGTTGCGCCGCACGACCGCGCGGTTTCCGCGTGGCAACGGAACGTTGATCGTCGCGTTTCCGAAGCCTGTCGGCGCACGAACAGAGCATCCAAACTTGCCTTGGAGCGAACTAGGCGCCCGACGGATCCTCTTTGCGCGAATGCCACGCGAGAGAATACGCAACCGTCAAAGTCGAGCGTAACGATAGGAGCTTCGGATGCTGCTACTGAAATAGCTTCCAATGCTTTCGGCTCCCATCAACGTTTCGTGCTCGACGGCCGAAACGTCGAAGTACTGGTAGACGGTTCCGTCCTTGAACTCGACTTCGAGAGTCTGGCTCGCGGCGTCATATCCGACAGTGATCAAGTTCGAACTATTCACCGGGACGCGATCCATTTGAAGCTCCTCCGCTTGTGTTGTTGCTGAGATCGGCGGTACGGCGCGCCGACTTCGTGTTGTGAGACGCTGCCAGGCTGAGGCGACATCTCCGTAATCCTGCGGCACCCGATCGACATCCCAACCACCCGATTTATCGCGGGCGAGCACCTCGGGATCCTGGCTATCAGGCTGGCTGTCTCCCTGCACTTCGATGAGGACCCGGGTGGGTAGCTTTACGATTTCGCCGATCACCAGTGCCTCACCAGTACGAAGTACAGGCACAGCCGCAAATAGGCCGGCAAGGTTGTCGGGCAATGTTGAAGCAAGCAAGCCCCGATCCGAGGTGTTGCTTAGACGCAAGACAATGAAAGAACCCAACTGCGACAAGACAGTCGAACGGATTTCGCTCGGACGCTGACTCACGATCAAGGTTCCAACGCCGAACTTTCGGCCCTCCTTGACAATCCGTTCGACGATTTCACCTGCAGCATCCCGACTGTCGTTGAGGTACCGATGCGCTTCCTCAAGCACGATCAGCAGAGGCCGCTCGCGAGCGCCCTCGGAGAGGTTCCTGGCCCAAATCACTGCTTCGTACAGCAGCCGAAGCAAAACGCTCACAACCCGCTGCAGAATCTGATTGGGAACCCCCGAAAGGTCCGCGATCACAATGGAGCGTGCAGCCCCAAGCCATACCTCTAAGAAGTCGCCAAGTCCCCGAGCGACTTCACCCGTCGCGTCCACGTCCCAAGGTCCCGGGCGAAACAGGAAGTTGAATCTCGGATCCCTAAGGCGCGCTCCAAGAGAATCAGTTTGTCGTCGAATATTGATGCTTGATCCGCTCAGATACACGCGGTCCGATCCGCTGTTTGTTGCGGCTTTGTACGTGGGCGGCGTCACACTCTCTTGATCGCCGCGAAGTTCAACTCCGTTGTCGTCAAGTGCGTAGGCTCGGGAACCTTCTGTTTGGGCGTTGGGCTGAGCCGTGTGAGTAGCGAAGTGCATCTCATGTAACGTCATCCAAAGCTGTCGAACGCTAAACGGAATTGGTGTGTCTGCAGTAACCGCGTTCGGATTGAGATCCAATTCCGGATGACGACCGACGTACTCGCGTTTTGCGTCCGTCACGAGCGTCTGAACAATCGTCGCAGCGTTCTCATCAATGGCCCCGAGAGCGAGAAATGCGAAGTCCTCGAATGGCAACGCCCAGTACGGAAGACACAGTTGGTCGCCGCGTTCACCCCCGATTGACTCTCCTGCGTCGACTTGGAGTGTGACCGCGGAAGCACCAAAGGCGTGGGCGTACTCGCCATGCACGTCCACGATCAACACTCGCGAAGACGGGAATCGGGATGGAGCGGCAATCGCGCCCACGATCGAAGACACGGTGGTCGATTTACCGCTTCCGGTGCTTCCAACTACTGCCGCATGACGAGTGAGAAGCTTGGTGACGTCGATCATCGCTGGCAGATGGGGGGCGTTCGAGACGCGACCGATACGAACGGCTCGGGTCGCATCCTGGATCTCATAGATTCGGTTGAGGTCCTCGGCGGTTACCAGAAGGACTCGGTCGCCAATCGAGGGAAAGCGCGCGACGCCGCGTACGAATGCTCCGTTTCGATGAGCTTCTCCGAGCAGCTCCAATGTCATCCACGGACGCCCAGGTATCGAGCCGTCTTCGATCTCGTCAGATCGCGGAGCAGATCCAACCTGAACCACGACTGCAAATAGGTCGACCAACCCAAGCGGTATCCGCACATAAGCGCCCACTTGACCCACGAAGTATGCGTGCCCCCGAGAAAATGTCAGACCCGGGGCCGCTTCGGGCAACACCGCAGCCGTTATGGTGTCACCGCGGACATTTGTGATGTCCGCAATGTGTGTCGGGTCAGCGCTCATCGACTGCACCACTCGCCGCAACATCTCCAACAAGATCACGTAGTAGCTTGCCAAATGTTTCGAAGTCGCCAAGGTCCGACTCGGTTGGAACCGAATCTCCCTCCGCGCTGGTGGCTTCGGCCCACGGGGCCGAAATGGTGCCAACTACCGCCGCATCTCGAGCCAGAAGAATCAAATTCGGAAGGTTCGTCGCTAGACCGACCGCGTCCTCGTACTCGTCCAAAGACCCATGCAATAGCCCCTGCACCGTGGCGGTTGGATTCGATCGCAACGATTGGTCGAGAACCTCGTTGATGTGCTGGTCTCGAAACGAGAAGCCGCATGTAACGAGAACCGCACCAGGCTTGCGAAGGAAGGCTTTCAACCTGTCCATCATCGCGAGGTAGGGCAAGCGACGGCTTTGGTCATACTTGAGGTGGCTCGGATACACGAGCGCAGAAGAATCGTCGTCCGCATCGGCCGGACGCCGCACGACGTTCCCGTCCGCATCTTGCGACCAGTTGATGGAACCGTGAAGCTTCCAAAGCAGATTCCAGCGGCCGGGCAGCTGGTCTTCCTCAACGGCTTGCAGATCAAAGCTTGGCTCTCTCGAACCCATGAACCCATCGAAATAGGCCACTCTCTGCCGTTCGAGCGCCTGCTCAGCAAGAAGATCGTAGTTCGTAGTGAAGATCTGCGTTGGCGAGAGCCGCCTAACTGCGCTGATCCACAAAGCAAGCGATTGATACGGCGTGTCCCCTGAGGGAAGGGTCATGTCTACGTTCTTGCGGATGCCGCGACAAATTTCCGCATCAAGCTTCGCTAGCGTCGACACTTCGACGCCTCTGACTGGCTCGGTACCAGGAAGGGCGGCGAGAAGTCGAACATAGTTCAATACCGCCTCGAGGTTCTTTCCGTCCTTCAGACCCAGGTGCCCAACAAGTGTCTCTATTGCCCCCGAGTAGGGCTCGGCCAACTGGTCTCGAACCATATCTGTTAGCTGCTCGATCCCCGGTATGAGTGGACTTCCGTCGGCGTTCTTCATCGCCATCGGAGCCCCTGCCCCAAGCATGAAACCGACCGGCTTCTTCTCCTGCTCAAGCGTCGCTCGAAGATAGCCGATTTGCTGATCCAACTGATGCACCGATTCCCCCATTTCACTGGCCGCATCGATCGTAATGAATGCTTGGCCGCATTCTGTGGAGGCTGATCCCGCGGTGAGTTTGTGTCTATCGGGTGGTCACGTAGTCAGCCCGTCATGGTTCGCGATCGCGTTGGCCAGCGCCGGCCTTGAGTATATGACCCCGCACGACCTGCGCCACACAGCTGCCAGCTTGGCTGTCAGCGCGGGCGCAAACATCAAAGTGCTGCAGAAGATGCTCGGCCACAAGAGCGCCGCGATGACCCTCGACGTCTATGCGGATCTTTTCGACGAGGACCTCGACATGGTTGCCGTGCGGCTAGACGAGGCAGCAGCCAAGTCGCCTATCAGTCCTTGGAATAGGGCGTCAGCTTAGTCAACTCGCTGGCGGCTGAGAGCCGAACGACACAAGGCCGGAGAGGATGTCCGCGCGCCTCGAGGGCATCCGGGCCGCGCACCTTAAAGCGGCGACCGTTCGTGTTCGGCCACAATGCTCCGCAGCCACTGGTCAAGGGGTTTCATCGCTCGGGGTAATCTCCGAGGTGGACTCAGGTATTCGCGCAAGAGCTCCGCCGGTACATGCGGCTTGGCCTTGCCCGAAGGCTTGCGCTTCGAATTCCACCCCTTCGACCCCATCCAGGAAGCCAAACTCTCATAGCCCTGCGTTCCGTTCGCAAACCTCTCTGCAGTCGGGCGGTCCACCTGCTTGCTCCCGTCGGGGCCGAGCATGTTCACGAGGTTGGCCTGCCCAATGGTCTCAAGCACAAGTCCTTCCAGGTCGGAGGCCAGCACGAAGACATCCCACGGAGCTAGTGCGGTGTTTAGTTCGGCCTGCTGATTCAGGGCACCCGAATGGCTCTTGATGTTTTGATCTGCGAGCTCGTGAATGGCCCGCAACTCTTCAGGCGTAGGTCTCGTGGGCTTTGTCTTGAGGAGCTCGAGGAGCTTTCGCTTGCCGTCCCCACCGGGCTTGTGTAGACCGTCCTTGTCCGTGATCACATACGCCCGCACACCGAAGATCTGAGCGAGGTTGATGAGATGCGGGATGGTGTCGATGCTCGAGGCTTCGATGACCGCGATGCCCAACGCATAGTGCCCCCCGGCCCCGCCGGTAATTCGCTCCAGCAGATAGTCCATGACGAGCTTGTCTCCGTACCCTTCGACGATGAGCACAGCATTCGCGAACACCAACTCGCTATTGGTCGCATCGCAGTATCGCGTTAGGCGGCCCTCGTCTGCATCTGAGAAGCTCTGGCGCTTGGCGGCGTAATTCATACCGCTCGGGCTCAAAGGCAGTCGAACGATACGACTGACTGAGAACGAATCCACGACTACCGGACTGTGAGTCGTGACGACGAGTTGCGCGTCTTTCGAAATGTCCCGCAGGATCTTGGCCATCGCTCGCTGTGTTTGGGGATGTAGGAATGCCTCTGGCTCCTCGATCACGAACACAACTTTGCCGGCCGACTGCTTGCTGCGAGAGGCGACATAGCGCAGGATCCCCAGAACCATCGCGGACTGGAAGCCGGTACCGCGCTCGGCGATCGAAACCTCGATTTCGTCCCTGCTAGTAATGACGGCTTGCTGCAGCATCCCGCGGAGTGCATGTCGGGAGTCCGGCAGTTTTATCCCGAGGTCCCGTTCGCGGAACGGGAGTTCAGAGGCCACGGCCGCTACGGACTCGCTCAACACCTTGTGCACGAGTTGCTCGACGGGTTCGATTGCTTCCGCGAAATCTCTCTGCAGCTGCGTTGTCCGCGACCCACCCGAGCGGACCAAGACTCCCTCGAGCGTCTCATATAGGCGCAGTAACGACTGATCGTGCTCGCCTTGTCCAGCTTCGCTCACACGTACTGACGGAATCTTCACGAAACTGAACGACTCCAGCACGCGATCGTAAAAGTCCCGACCTCGGGTCGATCCACGACTCGTGTGATACGTGATGTTCCCCGAGCGGGAGCACGAGATCTTGACCCAGAACTTTCCTCGCGTCACGGCATCGGAGAAGAACTCGACCTCATCATCTGACAGTCCCGAGAACTGCACTTGAATGCTCGACATCATCCGAGGCCCACCGTGGACGTAGTACTCGTGAAGCGGCTTCATCCGCTGCAAATCGTCTTTCGCGGGGTCGGAAAAGAACGCCTCAAGCACCCGCAGAAGTGAGGACTTCCCTGCGTTATTCGGTCCCGCGATCAACTGCAGTTCCGGGTCGACCTCGATGCTCAACCGCTCGAATCCGAGGAACCGTTCAATATCGACCCTATCTATGTGCACGCAACTCAACTTACTGGCGAGCGGGAACATCGACGGGCGTGAGCTGTCTTTGCGGCGTGTTTAGCGGGCGATCCCGTCGCTATCGAGCAGCGACGAAATCAGATGTGGGCAAAATGTGGGCAAACGGCCGAATCACGCACCCACCCCCGAAACCGAAGAAGCCCCCGATCCCAGTGTTTCCAAGGGATCCGGGGCTTCTCGCCACCAGCGGTGTTGTGGTGCGCCCCCAGGGACTTGAACCCTGAACCCATTGATTAAGAGTCAATTGCTCTGCCGATTGAGCTAGAGGCGCATTCGATTCGGTAACCCGAACCGAGGCTCAACATTAGCAGGGGTTT
>Ga0153921_1000049_pt1 | contig 133753 bp, 125 predicted proteins | sample TSNJ005MetaG_FD_104691 | JGI IMG/M metagenome (GOLD analysis project Ga0153921, IMG submission 104691) | Attine ant fungus gardens microbial communities from New Jersey, USA - TSNJ005 MetaG | ecosystem: Host-associated > Fungi > Mycelium > Unclassified | place: USA: New Jersey, Brendon T.... | reverse complement strand
GGGCAAGCCGATCGCGGTGATCTGCCACGGCGGCTGGGTGCTGGTGGAGGCGGGCGTCGTCGACGGCCGCCGCCTCACGAGCTGGCCGAGCCTCCAGACCGACTACCGCAACGCCGGAGCGACCTGGGTGGACGAGGAGGTCGTGGTCGACGACGGCCAGTTCACCCTGATCTCGTCGCGCAAGCCCGACGACCTGCCGGCGTTCAACCGGGAGTTGCTGGCAGCGCTCGCCTAGGTCGGCGCCACCACCCCCCGTCTCACCGTGCGACCGTGCGGAACCCTGTGTTCGCCATGGACGAGTCGGGGGTGTTGGACGACCGCGCCGCGTTGCGGTACCGGTTGCAATAGGAGTCGTGGCAGAGGAACGAGCCACCGCGCATGACGCGCTGAGCCCCACGCTCAGGCCCGCGCGGGTCCGTGCCGGGCGATACCGCGTAGTAGCGGGGGTCGTACCAATCGGCGACCCACTCCCACACGTTGCCCACGGTCTGCCACAGCCCGTACGCGTTGGGCTCGAACGCGTGGACGGGCGCGGTCGCGAGGAAGCCGTCGGCAGTCGTATTCCGTTCCGGGAATGTGCCCTGCCAGATGTTCGCCCGCCAGCCTCCCGGCTCCTCCTCGACGCCGCCGCGCTCGTCGCCCCACGGGTAGCGCGCGCTCTCGAGGCCGCCGCGCGAGGCGGCCTCCCACTCGGCCTCGGTCGGAAGGCGCCGGCCGGCCCACTCGCAGTAGGCGACGGCATCGTTCCAGCTCAGGTGGACCGCGGGGTGGTCCTCCATCCCCTCGATGTTGGAGTGACGGCCTCCCGGATGCCGCCAGTCCGCGCCGGCCACCCCGAGCCACCAGGGCGTCTGCGGAGGCTGCCCGAGCACGTCCGCGTCGTCGGCCGCGAGCGCGAGGTGGAAGACGGCGGAGTAGCCGAACGTCTCCGCCTCGGTGCGGTAGCCGGTCGCGTCGACGAAGGCGGCGAAGGCGGCGTTGGTGACGCTCGTCGTGTCGATGGTGAAGGCCTCCAGCGTCACCGCGTGCAACGGCGTCTCGCCGTCGTGCCAGCGGTCGTCGCCGTGGGCGTCGCCCATCGTGAAGGTCTGGGCGGGGATTGTCGCCTGGGCGATCGGATGGCGGCCGTGCTCGGCGTGGGGAGCGGGAGCGGACTCCGCCTGGACGCCGAGGAAGAGGTCGGCCCGGGACGGCGCACAGCAGTCGTGAGAGTCCGTCATGCCCTCATTCTGGCGCGGATCGGCGCTCCTGCCGAGCCTTCGTGAGTGTTTCCTGGCAAAGGCGCGCCTCGGGGTTGCGGGCCCGGCGGAGGCGCGGGAACGTGGCTGGCTCCTGGAGACATCGAACGGAAGGAGAGCGCATGCTCACCCTCACTGAGAACGCCAGCACGATCGTCAAGACCCTCACCGACCAGTCGCCGGCCGACGACGCGGGACTGCGCATCAGCAGCAGCAACCCGGAGCACACGGCCTTCGCGGCCGCCGTGTCGGAGACACCCGACCCCGCCGACCAGATCGTCGACGCGGGAGGCGCGCGCCTCTTCCTGGAGCAGGGAGCCGCCGCCGCGCTCGACGACAAGGTGCTCGACGCCCAGGTCGACGAGCAGGGCTCGGTCAGCTTCGCCATCGGCGCCCTGGCCTAGTCGGCCGCCGAGCACAGGAAAAGTGCGCTGTTCCGTATCGGAACAGCGCACTTTTCCTGTGCTCGGCGGCGGAGGACTAGGCCGGCTGCGCGCTTGACTCGGGCTCGGGCTCGGCCTCGGCGGCGGCGCCGCGGAACTGGGTCATGTAGAGGTCGTAGTACGCGCCGCGCCGCTCGAGGAGCGTCGCGTGGTCGCCCTGCTCCACAATGCTGCCGTTCTCCATCACGAGGATGGTGTCGGCATCCCGGATGGTGGAGAGCCGGTGCGCGATCACGAACGACGTGCGGTCGGTGCGGAGCGCCGCCATCGCGTGCTGCACGAGCAATTCGGTGCGGGTGTCGACCGACGAGGTCGCCTCGTCCAGGATCAGCAGCGACGGGTTCGCGATGAACGCCCGCGCGATCGTGATCAGCTGGCGCTCACCGGCCGAGACGTTGCCGCCGTCGGACTCGATGACGGTATCGTAGCCCTCCGGCAGCTGGCGCACGAAGCGGTCGACCATGGTGGCCTTGGCGGCCTCCACGACCTCTTCGTCGGTCGCGTCGAGGCGGCCGTACCGGATGTTCTCGCGGATGCTGCCCGAGAACAGCCAGGCGTCCTGCAGCACCATGCCGACCTGTCCGCGCAGCTCCGACCGTGAGAGGTCCGTCGTATCGATGCCGTCGAGACGGATCGAGCCGCCGTTCAGCTCGTAGAACCGCATGATCAGGTTGACCAGCGTGGTCTTGCCCGCACCGGTCGGCCCGACGATGGCGACGGTCTGCCCCGGCTTCACCGAGAGGCTGAGGTCGTCGATGAGCGGCGTCTCCGGGTCGTAGGAGAACTCCACGTCGACGAGCTCGACGCGGCCGTCCGCCCGCTCTGGGAGGTGCCGCGTCTCGTGGTCGGGCGTCTGCTCCTCCGCGTCCAGGAACTCGAACGTGCGCTCCGCCGAGGCGACACCGGACTGCAGCATGTTGGCCATGCCGGCGATCTGCCCGATCGGCTGCGAGAACTCGCGGGAGTACTGGATGAACGCGGTCGCGTCGCCGATCGTCATCTGCCCCGACACCACGCGGAGCGCGCCGACGACGGCGATCAGCACGTACGACAGGTACGAGACGAAGTTCATCGCCGGCATGATCATGCCCGAGACGAACTGCGCGCCGACCATCGAGCGGTACAGCTTCTGGTTGCGGCCGTCGAACTCCTCGAGCATCACGCCGTCGCGGCCGAAGGCGCGCACGAGCTCGAGACCCGAGTACGACTCCTCGATGTGGCCGTTCAGGTTGCCCGTGGACGCCCACTGCTGCTTGAACAGCTTCTGCGACCGGCTGCCGATCACCCCGGCGATGATGCCGGAGAGCGGGATCGAGATCAGCGCGATCAGCGCGAGCTGCCACGACACGATGAACATCATGATGCCGATGCCGACGACCATCAGGACCGACTGGATCAGCTGCGAGAACGCCTGCTGCAGCGCGGTCTGGATGTTGTCGACGTCGTTCGTCACGCGTGACATCAGATCGCCGCGCTGGCGGGCGTCGAAGTAGCGCAGCGGGATGCGGTTGAGCTTCGTCTCGATGTCGCGGCGCAGGCCGTAGACCACCCGCATGACGAGGGCGTTCAGGATGTAGCCCTGCCACCACTGCAGAAGCGACGCCACGATGTACATGGCGAGCACGATCATCAGCAGGCGGCCGAGCTGGACGAAGTCGATCCCGGTGCCCGGGATCAGCGTGCCTTTGTCGTCGATCGTCCCGACGGCGCCGGAGAAGATCACGTCGGTCGCCTGTCCGAGGATCCGTGGCGCGATCACGACGAGAGCGACCGAGATCACCACGAGCAGGGTGACCCAGGTCATCCCGACCCATTCGGCGCCGAGCAGCCCCAGGAGGCGCTTGAACGACGGCCAGAAGTTCTCGGCCTTGCGCGCCGGGGCGTCGCCGAACATGTCGCCGTCCGACTCCCCCGGCGTGTACTCGTAGTCGACCTCTTCGAGGGTCGCCTCGACGGCGCTCTCGCGGGCGGCGCGGTCGGCCTCGGTCGCGGCGGCAGCGCCGCGCTTCGTCTTCTTGTCGCGTGCCATCTCAGGCCACCTCCAGGCTCAGCTGGGACTCGACGATCTCGCGATACGTCTCGCTCGTCTCCAGCAGTTCGTCGTGGGTGCCGCGGGCGACGACCCGGCCGTCGTCGAGGACGACGATCGAGTCGGCCTCCCGGATGGTCGAGACGCGCTGGGCGACGACGATCACCGTCGCGTCGCCGGTCGACTCCGCGAGCGCGGCGCGCAGGCGGGCGTCGGTCGCGACGTCGAGCGCCGAGAACGAGTCGTCGAAGAGGAACACCTTCGGCTGGGCGACGAGCGCGCGGGCGATGCAGAGCCGCTGGCGCTGGCCTCCCGAGACGTTCGTGCCGCCCTGGGAGATGCGCTCGTCGAGTCCGTGCTCCTTGGCGCGGACGAAGTCCTCGGCCTGGGCGATGCGCAGCGCCTCCCACAGCTGCTCGTCCGTGGCGTCCGGACGGCCGAAGCGGAGGTTGCTGGCGATCGTGCCCGAGAACAGGTACGGCCGCTGCGGCACCAGGCCGAGCTGGCCGGCCAGCTGCTGGCGGCTGAGCGCGTCGACGGCCACGCCGCCGATGCGCACGTGCCCGGTCTGCGGCGTGAACAGGTTGGCGATCACCGAGACCAGCGTGCTCTTGCCGGAGCCGGTCGAGCCGACGATGGCGGTGATCCTCCCGGGCTCTGCGGTGAACGACACGTCGCTGAGCACCGGCTTCTCGGCGCCGGGGTAGCCGAAGGTCACGCCCTCGATCTCCACGCGGCCGTCGGCGGGGAGCTCGGCGGCGTGCGCGCCCTGCCCCTGCGACGGGACCGCGCTCAGCACCTCGTCGATGCGCTCGGCGCAGACGATCGCGCGCGGGATCATCATCGCCATGAAGACGCCCATCATCACCGCGGTGAGGATCTGCAGCAGGTACTGCAGGAAGGCCGTGAGCGCGCCGATCTGGATGTCGCCCGCACCGACCCGGTGGCCGCCGAACCACAGCACGGCGGCGGTGGCGGCGTTGAGGATCAGCATGATGAGCGGGAACATCAGCACGAAGATGTTGCCGACGCGGACCGAGACGCGGGTCAGCGCCAGGTTCGCCTCGTCGTAGCGCAGGCTCTCGAACTTCTCGCGGACGAACGCGCGGATCACGCGGATGCCGACGATCTGCTCGCGGATGACGCCGTTGACGCCGTCGATGCGCTCCTGCATCTGGCGGAACAGCGGCAGCAGCAGCCACACCAGGAGGCCGACGACCACGAACAGGATGGCCACCGAGACCCAGATGAGCCAGGAGAGCCCCGCATCCACCTGCACGGCCAGGATGATGCCGGCGATGCACATGATGGGCGTCGACACCATGAAGTTCAGCGTCAGCAGCACGAGCATCTGCACCTGCTGCACGTCGTTCGTGTTGCGGGTGATCAGCGTCGGCATGCCCCAGCGAGCGAGGTCGAGCGAAGGCAGCGAATCCACCTTGCGGTAGAAGTCGCGGCGGATGTCGCGGCCGACCGACATCGACGCACGGGCGCCGAAGTAGGTGGCGGCGATGGCCGCGACGACCTGCACGAAGCAGACCATGAGCATCATCCCGCCGGTCGACCAGATGAATCCGGTGTCGCCGGTGACGATGCCCTTGTCGATGATGTCTTTGTTGAGAGTGGGGAGGTAGAGGGCGGCGAGGGTCGCGATCAATTGGAGGATCACGACCGCGAGGGCCGACCGCCAATAGGGACGGCCGAACCGCAGAGCCATTCGAAGAAGAGTCACGAGAGTTCCTGAGTGTCGCAGTGCTGGTGAGGTGCCGGGAGGGCCGGGGCGAAGCGCCCCGGTCAAACACGACGCCGGAAGGCCGCCACCATGACGCCGTTGTTTGAGTGAACTCGAACACCGATCACGGTAGCGCGGGCCTCCGACCTCCGTGTCCGGAGGTGTCGTCTGTGCCGACGCTATGCGGTCATGCGGTCAGGTCGTGACCGCAATCCGCCGCCGGGACGGGGTTCAGGCGGGTGAGTAGTGGAGGTGCAGCACGCCGTTGTCGTACGCCTCGGAGTGCCGCAGGCGCAGCTTCGCCGAAGCCGAGCCCTCCGGGAAGAGTCGCGCACCGGTGCCGAGCACGACCGGGTAGACGAAGAGGTGGAGGGAGTCGACCAGTCCGTCGGCGAGCAGCGCGCGCACGAGGGTGCCGCTGCCGCTGATGTACAGGCCGCCGGAGACGCTGTCCTTGAACTCCCGGATGCGGTCGGCGTCGTAGGCGCCGAGCGATCGCGAGTTGCCCCACGCGGCCTCGGCGGCCGCGTCGTCCAGGGTGCTGCTGACGACGGCCTTCGTGGAGTCGTTGAAGAACGGGGCGCCGGGGTCGTCGGCCGCGGTGCGCGTCGACCACGCCGGGGCGAACATCTCGAAGGTGCGCCGGCCGAGCAGGATGGCGTCCGCCGAGCGCGTGATGCGGCCGATGTCGTCGCCCATCGCGGGGTCGAAGCCGTACTCGGCGGTCCAGCTCGGATCCTGGAAGACCCCGTCGAGCGAGACGAACTCGTGCACTGCGATGGTCCCCATGGCATCCCCTTCCGGCCCGCGGACGGGCAGGGCCGTCCGCTGCCGAACAGCTTAGGACAGGAGGGAGGCGGCCGTCAGGCCCGGGGCATCCATTTGTCAGAGCACGCCCGGCAGGCGGTCGAGGCAGTCGTTCCAGCCGCGGACGTGCTCGGCGGCGGCCTCCCCGTCGGCGAAGCCGTCGTGGCGCACGGTGACGCGGGTGCCGTCGCCGTCCGGGGTGAGCGCGATGGTGACGCGCGTCTCGACGTCCTCGCCGTCCCAGCGCCAGGTGGTGGAGAACCCGTGGCCGGGGTCGACGGCGGTCACCGTGCCGGTCACGGCCAGCTCCGCCGGGGCGGACGCGATGCGGAGCGCACCGCCCTCGCGTGCCTCCAGCTCGGCCACCGTCTCGAAGCGCGGCGGCCAGAACCAGGCCGCGAGCTCGGCGGGATCGGTGAGTGCGCGCCAGACGCGCTCGGGAGGAGCCGGGAGGTGCCGCTCGACGGTGAGACCGCTCATACGGCACATGCTCACCCCGTCCCGGGCGCGCGTCTAGGCCGGAACCTCATCCGTTGGTCACGACACGCCGCGAGGGTCGACCCCTCAGCGGCGTGTCGTGACGGATGGATGGATGTCCGGGCGGGTCAGGCCTCCGGCTCGGTGGGCGGCGCGACGTTCGCGCCCCCGGCGCCCGCCCCCGCGGGCACGCGCCCACCGCGCTGCTCGGCCTCGAGGCGTTCCGCCTCCTCGCCGCTGATGGCCTCGCCGCGGGCGACGAGCCCGGCCTGATCGGACAGCGGGATCTGCTTGAGGAAGAGGGCCAGGAGGAGCGCGACCGCGATGAACGGCACGAGGTACCAGAACACCGGGGCGAGCGCGTCGGCGTAGGCGTTCACGACGCCGGTGTGCACGGCCTCCGGGAGCTTGTTCAGCGCCTCCGGGCTCAGCGTCGCCGTCGCGCCGGCCGCATCCGCGGGCGAGGCCCCGGCCTGGGTGAAGACGTCCTTCAGGTTCTCGCTCAGGCGCGTGGTGAAGAGCGTGCCGAACACGGCGGTGCCGAGCGCGGCTCCGACCTCGCGGAAGTAGTTGTTCGTGGAGGTCGCGGTGCCGATCTGCGCGGCGGGCACCGCGTTCTGCACCACCAGCACGACGACCTGCATGATCAGGCCGAGACCGGCGCCGAAGATGAACAGGTAGACGCAGATGAGCCAGATCGGGGTGGAGGCGGCCAGCGTCGTCATGCAGACCATGGCGATGCCGGTGATGATGGTGCCGAGGATCGGGTACAGCTTGTACTTGCCGGTCTTCGTGATCGCCATGCCCGACACGATCGAGGTGCCGATCAGGCCGACCATCATCGGGATCATCAGCAGGCCGGACGCGGCCGCCGAGGTGCCGGACGACATCTGCAGGAAGGTCGGCACGAAGCCGATGGCCGCGAACATCCCGATGCCGAGCGCGAGGCCGATGGCGGTCGCGTTGATGAAGATCGGGTTCTTGAACAGGCTGAGCGGGATGATCGGGTCCTTCGCGCGCGCCTCGGCGATCACGAACGCGACGGCCGCGAGGAGCATCCCGATGCCCCACGCCCAGGTCGCGAACGAGCCCCAGCCGTGGTCCTTGTCGCCGCCGAAGTCGGTGAAGAAGATGAGGCAGGTCGTGGCGATCGACAGGAAGAGGATGCCGAGGATGTCGATCGGGTTGGTCGCGCGCTTGGTCGGCAGGGTCAGCGCGAAGAGGGCGATGACGAGCGCGGCGATGCCGACCGGGATGTTGATGTAGAACGCCCACTGCCAGGTCAGGTGGTCGACGAAGAAGCCGCCGAGCAGCGGACCGGCGACGGCGGAGAGGCCGAAGATGGCGCCGAGGGGGCCGAGGTACTTGCCGCGCTCGTTGGCGGGCACGATGTCGGCGATGATCGCCTGCGACAGGATCATCAGACCGCCGCCGCCGAGGCCCTGCATGGCGCGGAACACCACGAACGTCCAGAAGTCGCCCGCGAACGCGCAGCCGATGGAGGCCGCGGTGAAGATCGCGATGGCGATGATGAACAGCCACCGGCGGCCCAGCACGTCGCCGAGCTTGCCGTAGACCGGCATCACGATGGTGGTGGCGAGGATGTACGCGGTGGTGATCCACACCTGGTGCTCGACGCCGCCGAGGTCGCCGACGATGGTCGGCATGGCGGTGGAGACGATCGTCTGGTCGAGGCTGCTGAGCAGCATCCCGGCGATCAGTGCGCTGAAGATGATCCAGATGCGCCGCTTGGTCAGCAGCAGCGGCGCAGGCGCGATGGCGGTCATGGGGTCCGTTCGTTCTCGGGTGGTGCAGGGGGTGGGATGCAGGTGGTGCCGTGGGGCGTGATCAGGGGGCGGGCGTCAGGCGCGCGTCAGGCGAAGAGCTCGCGGACGGCGTCGATGCGGCGGCGGATGATGGCCGGGAGGTCGTCCGAGCCCTCGGGCCGGAAGAACTCCTCGGCGCTGGCCCGGAGCAGGCCGCCGGCGAGCTGGACCGCGGCGGCGGCGCGCAGGTCGCCCGACGGGAGCCCTTCGCGGCGCTCGACGAGCAGGATGTCCTCCCGCTCGCCCTCGCCGGCCATCTTGAGCATGTGGGCGGCGAGGCGCGGCTCGCGGTCGACGGCCTTGATGAGCTCGTGGATGTCGGCGGCGGTCAGTCCGCCGTAGTCCCAGCGCGCGAGGTTGAGGGCGATGAGGTCGTCGAGGAGGTGCTCGATGCCGCGTGGCCCCTCGGCGAGGAAGCGCTCGGCGGCTCCCGACTCGTCGAGGTCGACGGGGATGCCGATGACCGCGTTCTCTTTGGACGCGTAGTAGTTGAAGAGGGTGCGGCGCGAGACGCCGACCTCCTCGCAGAGCTCCTCGACCGTGAACCCGGCGAGCCCGCGCTCGATGGTCAGCCGTCGGGCCGCCTCGCGCAGACCGCGGGCGGTCTCCTCCTTGCGACGCTCTCGCGTCGACATTGCACTCTCGCTCACGAAGTGCAATCTTGCACCCTCTAGCTGAAAGTGCAATGTGAGCGGGAGCGCCGGGGGAATTAGTGCGCGAAGGCGGTCTTCGGGATGCGGCTGGGATCGCCCGTGCGCAGCTCGGCGCACACCGCGCGCAGGTCGGCGACGAGGTCGTCCGCGAGCTCGGCGCTGAAACCGTCCCGCACCACGATGCGCAGGACGGCGACGTCCTCCGCGTTCGCCGGCATCGTGTACGCCGGCACCTGCCAGCCGCGGGCGCGCAGCTCGTGCGAGACCTGGAAGACGGTGAAGCCGGAGCCCTCCACCACCTCGAACGCGACCACAGGGATGGCCGTGCCGTCGGTCAGCACCCGGAGGTCCTCCTCCTTCGCCAGGCCGGTGGAGATGCGCACCGCCGTGTCGCGGAGGGTGCTCATGATCGCCGTGTAGCCTCCCCGGCCCAGCCGCACGAAGTTGTAGTACTGACCGATGACCTGATTGCCGGGGCGCGAGAAGTTGAGGGTGAAGGTCGGCATCTCGCCGCCGAGGTAGTTCACGTTGAACACCAGCTCGGGCGGCAGGTGGTCGGGCGACCGCCAGACGACGAAGCCGATGCCGGGGTAGGTGAGGCCGTACTTGTGGCCGCTCACGTTGATCGACACCACCCGCGGCAGCCGGAAGTCCCACGGCAGGTCGGGCTGCAGAAACGGGACGACGAACCCGCCGCTGGCCGCATCCACGTGCACCGGGACGTCGGGGCCGCCCGTGTCGGCGAGCGTGTCGAGCACCTGGCAGATCTCGGCGATCGGCTCCAGCTCGCCGGTGAACGTCGTGCCCAGGATGCCGACGACACCGATCGTGTCGTCGTCGACCGCGTCGCGCACCTGCTCGGGCGTGATGACGTAGCGGCCCTTCTCCATGGGGAGGTAGCGCGGCTCCACGTCGAAGTAGCGGCAGAACTTCTCCCACACGACCTGCACGTTCGAGCCGAGGACGAGATTCGGGGTGCCGCCGGAGGCGAGGCCGCGGCGGGCGCGCCAGCGCCACTTGAGGGCGAGGCCGGCGAGCATGACCGCTTCGCTCGAGCCGACGGTCGACGCGCCGGTCGGCTCCCCCGGTTCGGCGTGGAAGAGGTCGGAGACGATCGAGACGCAGCGGCGCTCGATCGCGGCGGTGGACGGGTACTCGTCCTTGTCGATCATGTTCTTGTCGAACGACTCCGCCATCAGCACCTCGGCCTGGGGCTCCATCCACGTCGTGACGAAGGTGGCGAGGTTCAGGCGCGAGCTGCCGTCGAGCAGCAACTCGTCGTGGATGAGGCGGTAGACGCCGTCCGGATCGGTGGGCTCGGCCGGGAGCGTGTCGGGCGGGCTCTGGCGCGAGAGCCGCCCGGTGTACGCCGGGGTGTCGGATCCTTCGTGGACGAAGCGTTGAGGCGTCATGGGGCCGATGCTAACGGCGGCACCGGGGTGCGGCAATGCGCGGAGCGACCGCCGTGAGCGCCCCCGGGAAACACGAAGCGCCCCGCCAGACGAATCGGACGGGGCGCTTCGGGGAGGCTCAGAGAGCGCGGATGTTGGAGGCCTGCGGGCCCTTGTTGCCCTGCGTCACCTCGAACTCGACCTTCTGGTTCTCTTCGAGGTTGCGGAAGCCGTTGCCGGTGATCTCGCTGTAGTGAGCGAACACGTCGGCCGAGCCGTCGTCCGGGGCGATGAAGCCGAAGCCCTTTTCGGAGTTGAACCACTTGACGGTGCCAGTTGCCATCGTTTTTTCTTCTTTCAATCTGCGATGACCGACGCCGCCGGAACCGTTCCGGAGCTGCTTACGGAAAGCGCGATGTCCAGGATACGCGAAAAGCCGGTTTTACGCCCTGGTTATCTCGAAGAGACGTCACGATGTTGCGTCGGGCGACCTCCTCGTCCCCGCAGCGGCCCGCGGGTTCCGGGCCCGGGAGGCGGGGGTCAGCGCCGGCTGACGATCAGGTAGCGCTCGTCGTCCACCGGACCGCCCCAGAGCCGGTCGTCCGCGGAGAGCGACCGGACCTCGGCCTCCCGGCGCCGGCGGAGGACCACGTGGCGGCACTCGTCCGCCGTCAGCCCGGCGCCCGTCGACCAGGACCCTTCGACCAGGATGAGCCGGCCTCCCGGGCGGAGCAGGGCGACCCAGCGCGCCAGCACGGCGTCCCGGTCGGCGAACGACCAGAGCACGTGGCGCGAGAGCACCGCGTCGAACGTTCCGGCCGGGAACGGCGGATCGGCGGCGTCCCCGTGCACGAACGCGACGTCGACCCCGGCGGCGCGGGCCTTCTCGCGGGCGATCCCGAGCATCCGCGTGGAGATGTCGAGCCCGGTCACCGTGAGCCCGGCGGCCGCGACGAGGACGGAGAGGCTCCCGGTTCCGCATCCCACGTCGCAGACCCGCGCAGGAGGCTCCGGGAGGAGCGGGGTGAGGAGGCTCTGCCAGGCCTCGCGGACGACAGGATCGCGCAGGCCGTGGTCCGCGGCGTCGTCGAAGGCGTCGGCGTGGTCGTCCCAGAGGTTCTCGGCGTCCGCGGCCATATCGCGAGTATTCCACTCGTCGCGCTCGACAGCGCCGGCACCCCGGATAAAGTGTGATCCGAGCCGGCCGGCTCACGAGACGAGGCGGAGGGAGCCCCGTGAGTTCGGAGCAGCAGGAGCAGGTCGACCAGGAGCCGCACGGCGCGCGGCGCACGCAGCTCGCGCACACGACGGAGTCGGGCTGGCGGCGGTTCTGGAACCGCGGAGGCTGGTGGAAGGCGCTGCTCGTCATCGCCGTCTACTACGGCCTCTACCAGCTCGCGGGCTGGCTGATCGGGCTGGCGTTCGGCGGCCTGATCGACAAGCACGACTTCTTCGCGAACGGGCTCAGCACGTTCATCGCGGTGGGCGCGCCGATCGTCGTCGGCAGCATCCTGCTGATCGTCTTCGCGCTCTCGCTCGGCTGGCTGAAGGAGCTGTTCGGCCCGCAGCCGATCCGCGGTTCGTGGTGGATGTGGATCGGCGTCGGCGTCGTGGTCCTCTTCAACGTCCTGCGCTTCGTCAGCGCGGACTACCCCGGCTGGGACGCGGGAGCGGTCGTCGCCGTGCTCATCTCCGGGCTGTTCATCGGTTTCGCCGAAGAAGTCCTGACCCGCGGCTTCGCCGTCAACCTGCTGCGCCGCGGCGGCTACGGCGAGCGCAGCGTGATGCTGCTGTCGTCGCTGCTCTTCGCCGCCATGCACTCGGGCAACATCTTCAGCGGCCAGAGCCCCCTGGCCGTGGGGTTCACCGTGGTCTACACCTTCGCCTTCGGCCTGGTGATGTACACGGCCCTGCGGGTGACGGGCAACCTGATCTGGCCCATCCTGCTGCACGCCTCCACCGACCCGAGCCTCTTCCTGCTCACCGGCGGCGTGGATGCCACGGGCGGCTCCCTCCACCCGGGGCCGCTGGCGGGGGTCGCCGGGCTGGGCAACATCGTCGTGATGATCGTCGCCCTCATCCCGCTGATCTTCGTGCGCGGCCGCGTGGACCGCGAGGCCGCCTACGGGCTGACGCCGCCGCCCGTGAAGCTGTCCGCCGAGAAGTGACTCCGTGCGGGTGAGGCGCGCGCCTCACCCGCAACGACTCACCCCTCGCGGGCGACTATCCCCAGAAACCCTGGTGGGAGGCTGCGGCCTCCTCCTCGAGGTGCGGGCCGGAGACCTCGATGACCCGGCTCCCCGCGGCCAGCACGGTGCGGGCCGGGAGGGCGAGCGTCGGGTTGTCCGCGTGGTCGCCCGTCATCGCGTAGAGGGCCTCCTCCGGCAGCGCGTAGACCACGCGGCCGATACCGGACCAGTAGATCGCGCCCGAGCACATCGCACACGGCTCGCACGACGTGTAGAGCGTGTAGCCCGGCAGCTCGTCGCCCGGGATGGCGCGGCCGGCCAGGCGCACGAGGTTCGTCTCGGCGTGCCCCGTGATGTCCTTCTCTGTGTTCACCGTGTTCTCCGCCTCCAGCGCGACCGACCCGTCCGGAGCGACCAGGATGGCGCCGAACGGATGGTTGCCGTGGCTGCGGGCGGCGTCGGCGACAGCGATGGCGCGGCGGAGGTGCTCGAGATCGGCGGAGATATCACTCATGCGGCCGAGCCTACCGAGCCGCTCGCGAGACGTGACTCGTTGCGGGTGCGAGCCTCCCAGGACCCGCAACAAGTCACATCTCGCGCAACATCCCGGAACGAAGAAAGCCCCGGCGAACCGGGGCTTCTCCTACTGTCTCAACCAGTGTGCGCCACGAGGGATTCGAACCCCCAACCTTCTGATCCGTAGTCAGATGCTCTATCCGTTGAGCTAGTGGCGCATGACCGTCACGCTCTCGCGCGGGCCGGATTAGAGCTTACATGACCGCATCCAAGACCGCCAATTGGCGGCGGAGGGCGACCTGCCGGTACGAGGTCTCGATCAGTTCGCCGATCTCGGTCCACTGGTCGGCGTCGTCCGGCCAGGCGCGGTCGATGTCGATCCCGAGCCAGCCGCTGGCGCCCCAGTACTTGGGGACGAAGACGCGCGGGTCCTGGCGCAGCGCCGGATCCTCGGCCGGGTCGGGCTTGAAGACCACGGAGTCGCTGCGGTCCATCATGGCGCCGACGAGGGCGAAGACCCGGCCCTTCTCCCCCGCCTTGAACGCGGGGCGGCCGTGGGTGAGGATCTCGACGGCCTCCGGCAGGTGGAGGCTGCGGGCGCGCACCCGGGCGACCAGCTCGTCGTCCGGCTCGAACAGCAGCGGGTGCTCCATCAGGCGAAGATCTCGTCGAGGAAGCAGACCAGCGCGCGCCAGCTGCGGGCGTCGGCGACCGGCCGGTAGCTGTCGCGGCCGGGGATGGTGAACGCGTGCGGCGCTCCCGAGTACGTGGTCACCTGCCAGTCGACGTGCGGGGCGCCGCGCAGCTCCTCCTGGAACGCGGCGACCGCGGAGTCGGGCACGACCGCATCGTCCCCGCCGGTGAGCACCAGCAGGGAGGCGGCGATCGCGGCGGCGTCGGACGGGTCGTGGGCGATGAGGCCGCCGTGGAAGGAGACGACGCCGCGGGCGGGCGCTCCGGTGCGGGCGAACTCGAGCGCCGCGGTGCCGCCGAAGCAGTAACCGATGACGGCGAGCCGGGCGGGGTCGACGGCGGGATGCTGCTGCAGCCAGCTGAACCCGGCCGCGACCCGGGCGCGCAGCAGGGCGAGGTCGCGGTAGTAGCCGCCGGCGACCTCCCGGGCCGCGTCGCCCTCCGGCCGCACGTCGGCGCCGTAGAGGTCGGCGGCGAAGGCGACGTAGCCGCTCCGCGCGAGCATCTGGGCGCGCATCCGCACGTTGTCCCCGACGCCGTGCCAGTCGTGGAGCACCAGCACGGCCGGCCGTCGCTCGTCGGCCTGCGCATCGCGCGCGAGGTAGCCCTCGAGCGGCAGGCCTTCGTGATCGTACCCGATCGTCTCGGTCTCGATGACGGAGTGCTCCCCGACCGGCACCTGGGCGAGCAGCCGCTCGTGCGCGGGCGAGAGGACGATCGGGTGGGTCGTCGAACGGGCGGTCGGGCGGGCGAGCGTCACGGGATGTTCTCCATCAGGTCGCGTCGTCGCGGGCGACGGCTGTCGCCTGCGGCCTGGCCTGCTGTGACTCGGTCGCGGACTGCGCGCGGGACCCCGGTGCGGGTCGGGTCCCACATCGACACCCTACCTCCGTCGTCGCGGACGCGCGACGGGCGGCCCGCGCGGAGGCGACGGTCGTACCATGGGGCGCATGGTCACCCAGTTCAGCAACGAGACGGACGCGAGCCGGTACGCGATGCACATCGACGGGGAGCTCGTCGGCGTGCTCGACTACCGCATCCTGGGCGGGTCGATCTCGCTGACCCGGTCGTTCACCGTCCCGGCGAAGCGTGGGAACGGGTACGCGGGTCAGCTCGTCGAGTACGCCGTCGACGACATCGAGCGCACGGGCGGTCTGAGCATCGTGCCGATGTGCTGGTACGTCGCCCAATGGTTCGACGACCACCCCGAGCGCGCCGGCCTGCTGCAGCAGCGCAGCGCGGGCTGAGCGCGACGATGGCGGACAGACGCGCGGCCCTGGTCTCCCGATTCGGCGACTCCACCTCCCTGGTGCTCGCCGAGCAGTCCCTGCGTCCGCCCCGCGGCAACGAGGTCGTGGTGCGGGTGACGCACGCCTCCGTCGGCGCCACCGACGTGCTCGCGCGCCGCGGCGGTTACGTGTTCCAGCCGCGGCCCGGGTTCGTCCCCGGCTACGACTTCGTCGGCGTCCTGGAGACGGAGTCGGCCGTCTCGCTGGCCCTCGGCCTCCGCACGGGCGCACGCGTCGCCGGGGTGCTGCCCCGCATGGGCTCGCACGCCACCCGGCTCGTGCTGTCGCCCACCTTCCTCGTCGCCGTGCCGGACGGCCTGGACTCCGCCGCCGCCGCGACCGCCCCGCTCGACGCGGTCACCGCCGGCCTCGCATTTCGGATGACGGGAGGCGGCCGGCGCGTGCTCGTGCAGGGCGCCTCCGGAGCCGTCGGGTCGATCGCCGTGCAACTCGCGACGCAGGACGGCCGCACCGTCGTCGGCACCGCCTCCTCCCGCACCCGCGGCTTCGCCGAGGAGCTCGGCATCCCTGTCGTCGACTACCGCGCGGCCGACTGGATGGGACAGGCGCGCCGCGCAGCGGGCGGTCCCTTCGACGCCGCGATCGACCACACCGGCGCGCCCCAGGTGCGCCAGACCCTCGCCCCCGACGGCGTCCTCGTGCACACCGCCTTCGCCGGCCGTGCCGGGCACGAACGCGCGGACTCCCTGCGCGGCTCGGCGGAGGCGGCCGCGCGACGACGCGGGCATCCGCGCGAACGCGTCTGCAGCGTCCCGTACTTCGTGCTCAGGAAGCGGCCGCAGTACCGCGCCCTGCTCAGCGGTCTGCTCGCCGCGATCGACGGCGGGAGGCTGCGGGTCGCGGCGCCGGAGGTCTATGCGTTCGACGACCTGTGGGAGGCGGACCGGGCGGCCGAGCGCGTCGAACCCGGGCGGAAGGTCGTGCTGGCGGTCTGAGGGCGCCCGTCACGCGTCGCGGGTCACGCGTCGCGGGTTACGCGTCGCCGGTCACGCGTCGCCGGTCGGGGCGCACACCGGGGCGGCGACCGGCTCGGCCGCCCGCGCTGCACGCCCGCTCCGACGGGACGGGTCGAGCGGAGCGACCGCGTTCAGGACCACGAGGGAGACGACACCGGCGGCCGCGATGGTCGCCGAGATCCAGAACAGGTGCGGCAACCCGAGCCACGCCGTCCCGATGCTCCCGACGAGCCCGCCGACGGCGGCGTTGATCGCGAACGCACTCAGGAAGACGCTCGACGCCATCCCGACCCGTTCTGGCTGGAGTCGCTGCGCCACCGTGATCCCGAGCACCCCGAACGTCGCGATCACACCGGCCATCAGCACCTGGCCGACGATCAGCGGGACGAGATGCGGCACCACCAGCTCGGCCGAGGCGTAGCTGACATGGGCGGCGACCGCCATGATGCCGCCCGCGAGCAGGACGGGCGCGACCCCCCACCGGTCGGCCGCCGCCGCCGCGAGCGGCATCAGGGCGATCTCGACGAGCGGCTGGAAGCCGATGATCGCACCGCGCACCGCGGCGTCCGCGTGGAGCTGGCCGTCGAGGTAGAGCGGCAGGTAGGCGAGCTTGACCGTCTCCCCGCACATGATGAGGACGTAGATGCCGGTGAACAGCAGCAGGGGCACGAGGGACCGGCCGCCGGGCGCCCGCGATTCCCGGCGCCCACCGGAGCGCCGCGCGAGCACCGGGGCCGTGGTCACCCGCGAGTACGGCGCCGCCCTGACCCCGATCAGAGGAACGAGGGAGAGCAGCAGGCTCACCCCGGTGACGATCAGCAGCGGACGAAGGCCGATCAGCGCGCCGAGCACCGCGCCGAGGACCGGCCCGACGATCCAGCCGACCGCCATCGCCATCCGCATGACGGCGACGACACTGTTGTCGAGCGGAGTGGGCTGTCGGTCGAGCTCGTCGCGCACGGCCGCCTGCAGCTGCGCGGCGCCCGCTCCGGCGATGCTGAGCAGCAGGATGTTGATGGCGAACGGCATCCAGGTCTGCGTCACGAACGCCATCAGCACCCAGCCGAGGAACCCCGCCAGCGCCGAGACGCGGAACACGTTCAGGCGCGCCCCCGTGCGGTCGGAGAGCGAGCCGACCGCGTATCCCGCGATCGGAGCGGCGAGGTTCGTCAGATAGAACAAACCCGCCGCGGTGTCGGACAGCTGCACATCCCGGACGAGGAACAGCGTCATCTGCGGCGACGTGATCGAGATGCCGATGCCCGAGACGACCAGACAGACGAAGACGCCGCGCAGGAGCCGGGACCGGAGGATGTAGCCCGCCACTGCCGAACGCCGGCTCACCCCACGGCTACGCGCCACCTGAACCGCTCCCCTGCCACCTCTGCTTGGACGATCCCCGATGGTATCAAACTGGCAAGTAGTGGTCTACTTGCGGCTATCCCTGGTGGAAGTCCTTCGGCATCGCGCGCCGAATCGAATCGGGACAGGCGACCGTTCTCGTGGTGGTGGCGGCTTGAGAGCGTCCGAGAGTGGCTTCGATTTCCGTGCAGCGGAACCACGTCGCCGATTCGTAGCCGGGGAACGTGTTCGTCTCACCGAATCCCAGGGTCAGAGTCGCCAGCGTCATTCGACCGCCGTGCTGGTCGACGGAGTACCACCCTGTGGGGTTGTTGCCCGAGGCGTTCGGGCGCAACGCTGTCGACATGGTCGATCGCGAGCCGCACGGAATCCTCGAGATACTTTTTCGCGAGGTCGCTCGATGAAGGGGTGCAGGCGCACAGGAGGAGGATGAGTGGGGTCGCCAGCGCAGCCCCGATCACCGGCCTCGCTCGTGTGCTGCTCCTGACCAACCCATCTGTGCGAGCGCCTGCGTGAAGATCGAGACGTCGATCGCATCCATCGCAACCACCCCACCCCGGGTTGGTTGCAATTCGAACTATCCCCGCTCCTGGCCTTGAATTCACTGGGATCTGAGGCCACCAACACCCGAGGATTTCTCTGATCCTCCGCCCAGTTGTTGGAAATCCTCCGCTCTGGCTCCGATGGTGCGACCTTCAAAGCGCCACTCACACGAAAGGGGTCTCGTGACTCTTCCGAATTCGGCTTCGTCCTTCGACGAGGCAGCACTGGAACTGCGCCGACACACGCGTCACTTGCAACTCAAGTTCGGTCGCTTCTCTGCCAGCCACCTTCGGCAGCTCGCTGACGATCCGACCGGCAACCCAGATTGGGCTTGGTGGGTCCGTGCGCTGGCTGACGCCGTTGACGCGGCGGGCTCCCCCACTGCGGACGACCTCCCGGACCACATGTTCGATTCGCTCACTCGACTCCGCCTAACAGGCAAGCGCTCTCGGCTGGCCCCGATGGAGGCACAGGCAGTACCGGTTCTCGTTTGACGCTTCGCAGCCGTGCTCTCCGTGGCTGTGGCCAGGAAGGTCGGCGTATCGGTCACAGATGCAGCCAGGGTTGTATTCCCGACGCTGCCTCTCCATAACGGACATCAGCTGGCTCGCGATTGCTTCGACTTGTTCGCGGTACGGAAGTTGGTCTTGACGCTGCACGTCTAGCCGCGCCGTGTAGGCACGCAAGAGGTTTGAGACGCTAAGGTTCAGTTCGAGATCGGCGTCGCCCGAGCGCGAGTTCGCGTCAAGGGATCTGATCGTCTCGGCCGCGATGTTCACCGCGTCGCATGCGTCCAGCTGCTTCATGGCTGCGTTTCTCCTAGGCTTCACAGTGTCAGAAGTGGACTGAGCGTCGAGTCTCCCACTTGATCGGCTCGATTGCGCTGACGAGGTCCACGAGGGCCTGCTCGGCTTCGCCTCGATCGTCGATTCGTCCTCGAGCTGCGACGACTGAGTTGCGTCGCAATTCTTTGCGTCCGACTGTTGTGTATTGCCCGACCGGCTCGAAGTACCACGTCGAAAGCTCTTCGTCGACAGCTGGCGCCCGGTCTACCGGCTCCATTGGCCGTTCGTGCCAAATCCACTGCTCACCTGGAAGCCCGAACTTGTACCCAGAGCGTTCGAAGAAGGCGGTTTCGTTTGGCCGGCATCCAACCACAATGTGGCCGTAACCGTCGTTGCGAGCTTGCTCTTCTGCCTCGGCGAGGAGCGCAGAACCGATGCCTTGGCTGCGCAAGGACTCTTGCACTGCAAGGTACGTGAGCTCCGCTGTCGTCGAGCTGAGGTAGTGGTGCCTCTTCCTCACGGTGCGAGCCATCGGTTGAATGATCGCGAATCCGGCCATTTCCGTTCGTCCATCATCGTGAGTCGCTTCCGCTTTCATCAGGAATTGGTAGTTGACGCCCTCGGAGTACTCGTCCGTGCGCCGTGTCCTGTCTCGCCTCCACTCCTGTCCGAAGCTCTCGGTAGCGATGCGGTCAATTTCGAGGCTGTCGTGCCAGTTCGTCAGCCGATTATTTACGTCTATTTCTCTATCCATCTATCAGGCCGTCCCACGGCTTCTACAAATCGGAGTACTCATGAACTACAGCGCCCCCAAGGTCAACTCGATCACCATCACCACCTCATATCGGCGGCCACGTCCGGACGATTCGGCATTCGTGGCGGAGCCGATCCCTGAGGAGGCGTGGACCACTGCAACGGACGCCCTTCGTCGCGTGGTTGCAGACAAGCGGCCTAGCCGAGTAGCGCAGCGGTGACGGGATGAAGACCCCAATTCGACGCTAACGGACGCGCTTGACCATCAGCGAGGCCGAAGACTGCCTTTCACCAGAACTGGGGGTATGAGGCCAACTTGAACGCACTCTGCACCAGCGCCGTCTTCGTTTCGGTTTGCCCGAATCCTGGCGTTAGGAGTACCTGTGTCCATTCACCGCCCATTTTGGTTACGAAGGTCTTGCATCCATGCGCCTTGCGGAAGGTAAGCCTTCCCCAGGTGAGCGTCCCGCGTCCGTCCGCGCCTAGAAGGGTAATCCAGTGGTGCGACCGGTCGGGCGCTCCTCGAGCCGCGGCTTCGGAAGCTCGTCTCGGATTTCCCTCAGCACTGGGCCGAGTCGTTGAGTCGACACGCTCCGCTGCGGGGCCGTCCGTGCGGCCGACTGCTGAACGTACTCAGCTGCTCTCGACCTGTCTTCACAGCTCCACTGCCTGTCCGTCCAGCACCTATTCTCAACACCCTTGGAGGTGACATGTTCTCTCTCGAAAACCATCCTGACCTCGCTGAGGCTTTTTCGGCGGTCACCGATCTCGCTCTTCCGCTCGGCTTCATTCTCCTTCTGACCGGCGTGAGTGTCGCTATGGCGATTCTCGATGTGATGCGAGGCGATTAGAGCAAAGAGTGGCCGTGGGGATTACGTGGTAACCCCCAGAGGTTCGACCGCTACTGCAAGGGCGAGGGCGAGGAGCCACACTCCCGTACTCACGATCGCGATCCGGTAGGTGATCGCCCATCTGCGGGGCGCTGTCTTGCCGCCGGCCGAGCTACTCGCGACGGCTGTCCCTTCGATGTGGCGACGTTTGCCCGCCGCCGCGATAATGAACGGCAACATGAGTGGTCCCGCGATTGCGACGACCACGTATCCGGCAGCTGCCAAGGATTTCGGTGCGGATCGTCGCTGTCGCGGCTGGTCATCCCGGTCGAGTCTGCGAAGCCGCTTTCGCAGATACCAGGAGATGAGTTCCGCTCCGGACCCTCGTTTTCGCGTGAACGGAACGAACGTAGCCGAGACGAAACAGAGAAGTAGCGAGACGAGGACTAGGAGGCCAGCGATGCCGGTGGCCTGCAGCGAGGTGTATTTGTGCCCGTCACCGTTGAAGCTCGGGAGAAGCCGGACGATCGTCCAGATGCCGTAGGTGGTGATGCCGGAAATGAACGCCAGGTAGGAGACGAGGAATGTTGCGGCCAGCCATTCGCGTGTGAGTAGTGCAGCTCGCGCCGCCACTATGAGCACGAACGGAAACGCCAGAATCGCGCCTCCGAAGACGATTCCAGGCCAAAAGCCCGACCATCCTGTGGCAACGACGAAGAGCGTCGCAACGGCGAGTGGCACGGGAACACAGATTATGACCGCGCCGATTGCGGCAGAGCGAACCGATGACGGGTCGCTCTCGGACGCTAGTGCCGCTAGCGCTCGTTCGATCACTCGCCGCGCAACGAGGTTGCGTTCCCGCTTGAGGACTTTGTCCCAGCGCGCATCGGAGACACACGATGCGTCGGCGGCAAGCGCGGCGATCAGGACGCCGCCGGCGACCGGCCCAATGACGTGCGGAATGTCCACTGGCGAGGCCGCCGGAAAGTATCGCACGATGGCCGCGAATGCGACTGCGATTGAAGCCATTCCGCAGACGGCAGCGACGCTTTCTAGGACGCGTTGTCTGGCGATCGTCCGCGCCACTTCGTCCGGAGTGTTGGCTCTACCACTGTCCCGTACAGCAACTTGGAGGCCCACGACTACAGTTGCGAGGATCGCGAACGCCGCCAGAGCTGAGCTGCCAGAGATATCCATCCTCAAGGTCTCTTGCAGCCCTGGAATAGATGCTGCAATCGCAGCGATTGCCAACCAGACGGCACTGTAGGCGACGAGCCCGCGAGCTACGTAGACCATCAATACGCGCGCGTATCGACCGGTCTCCTCGGATACGGCAGGCGCTAAGACCTGTTCCTGTCCATACTCATCTGCCGGTTCCCGGTAACTGTGTCGCAGCTCTATCTGTCCAGTCACCTCGACCCGTCGCTGAAACATCCACACTCCCCCGTCTAACACTCACATCTACTTTCGACACGGTTGCGGGCGCCGTTAGGAAACAGGCCATCACTGGCGTGAGCGAGCACGCAGAACGGACGACAAACGAAGTGTTCTTATCTGAGGCATTCAGAAAGGATGACGATAGGACACTTCTACAGCGCCCACGGGCCGCGACCTGATCTGACCCGTTGGGGGCATTGCCATCGCACGCGAATGTTTAGGACACTGCCTATCAATGTCTCCCATTACCCAAGATTTCATTTTCCTCGATACAGGGAGACCGGGCTCAGGCCCTATCCGAAGGGAATTGCTAGATGCCGGGCAGGAAGCGCGATGAGAAGGCGGTCGCCCTTAGTCAGATGGTGCTCGCGACAGTTCAGGTGGTGGCGCCGCGGGATCTGACTACGACGCCAGTCTCAAGTTCGACTCGCATTTGGAGAACCGGATCCGCGTATGTGGAGAGTGAGTATCCCATCCCGCCTTTGCGCGCGCACCTCTCGGAGCATTCTTCTGGCTGCGCGGACTGCTGGGATTTCAGGCGGTGGCGCACTGCCTATGAGGCGCGGGTCCTGGGAGAGGGGCGTGTGCCGCTCCCGATAATGGTTGCCCCGGCAAGCTTGTATCGTGAGCGCGTAGTTGGCGAATTGTTCAAGACCGCAGAGTTGCCTCAATGGTTGAACCTCGTCACGATGATGATCAGCGTTGGTGAGTCGGGCGCGCCCGAAAAGTGATCCAGTTCATCAGCCCACCGCAGTGCGAAGGTTGCTACTCATTGTATTCGCTAAGGGGTCACTGAAGCCGTCGCTGGCTCATTCGTGGATCACGCGCCAGGGGCTTCACGGTTCGGACGTTCCTAGCAGACGACGGCGAGGCTCTGGGTTCGCCGCAACGCCGCGCTGACAGCACTACGGTGTTTGTCAGTACTGTTCGACGATTCGGCTCAATAGACGGTCGAGCGTGGTGAGGTCCTCGTCGGACAGAGCGGAGTAGACACTGGCTAGCGTTTTCCTGACGGCCGGGTCAGCGGCGTGTAGACGCCTTCTGCCCTCTCCTGTGATTTGCACTGCATGGGCCCGACGGTCGCTGCCGTTTGACTTCCGGATGACGAATCCGCGTCGCTCGAGTTCGTCTAGATGCCGCCCCATACCGCTTCGATCGAGACCGACACGGTCGATGAGTTCGCGTTGGCTGAGAGGGGCGTCGGCGTCCAGCTCCAACAGGACTGAGTACTGCCGTGGGTTTAGGTCAAATTCCGACAGCGCTTCGGCGAAGTGGCGATCCGAGATGCGCCAGGCGAGGAAAAGCGACATGCCCGCGTGGACAGTATCGGGCGCTGCTGCCAGGGCGCGTCGGCTGTTTTCTCCGAGATCTTTTCTGGCGTCCGCAGTCATGTCCTCATCGTAAGCCGAGGTATGCTCCCAAATGAGACTATTTGCTCCCATTTGGGAGTATTACGAGAGGAATGATCGCATGGGCCAGTTGGATACAAAAGTCGCCGTCGTAACGGGGGGCGCGCTTGGAATGGGTGCTTCTCACGTCCGGACTTTCATCTCAGAGGGTGCGCGTGTAATCATCGCCGACGTTCTCGAGTCTGAAGGTCGCGCACTCGCCAACGAGCTCGGGCCGAACGCGCATTTCATACGCCTTGACGTCACGGACCCCGACCAGTGGACTGCGCTCGTCGCCGAGACGGAGCAGCTTTTCGGTCCGATCACAGTGCTTGTGAACAATGCCGGCATCGCGGGACCGTTTCTTCCTGCCGGCGAGCTTCCGATTGCGGACTACCAGCGCACCATTGATGTCGATCTCAACGGAACGTTCTATGGAATGCACGCCGTCATCCCCGGAATGGTCGCCGCGGGCGGCGGTTCGATCGTCAACATTTCATCGACGGCCGCGTTCCAGGGTGAAACCCCCAACGCCGCCTACTCCGCAGCCAAGTTCGGTGTCCGCGGCCTCGTTCGCGCGGCCGCTACCGCTTACGCCAAACAGGGAGTGCGTGTGAATTCTGTCGCACCCGGGATCATTCGCACTCCCCTGCTGGAGAAGACCTGGAATGAGGAAGAGCAGGCGGAACGAGCCGCGGTTGTACCGATTAATCGCTTCGCGGACCCCAAAGAGGTGTCGGCGGCCGTCCTGTTCCTCTCCTCGGACGCTGCCTCCTACGTGACGGGCACTGATCTCCTCGTTGATGGAGGCAAAACCGCCTGAGCGGCAAGTTCCGCCCTTCTATCCGTCAGCGGGCCGACAACGAGGTTGGAAGAATCGTTGTCGGCCCGACAGGCGAACGGAGCAATGCGCTTCATCTGGCGACCTTTTCCCTCACGTCTGTCTGCGTTTTCCTATTGCAGCAGTCTTCCAAACTCGAGCGGCACTCCGAAGCGAGTCGCTTGAACACGGCAGCGACCCCACAAGAGGTTTCGTCGCGCACGGTCACGGTTGTCGATCGGTCCCGCCAACGGCTCTCGGATTCCCGCGTCCAAGCTGATTCCAGCAGTCGGAGGTGACGTAAGACGGCTCTGGCCCTTGTGCCGTCTGGTTTCGAGTGCGGAGCTCGGTCGCTGTACCGAACCTCGAGAGCGAAGGAGAGGCCCTAGGGATGTTGGCCCGCACCGAATGCGCCCGCACCGAATGCGCCCGCAGCTAGTCGGTGAGTCCGACGGTCTCGTCATTGCAGCTTGAGGGTTTGATCGAAAGTCAGCCCGATCCTGACGACGGGCGGCGGCCTGCGCTTCACGTCGCTGCCTCCGGGCGAAGCTTGCTCCTCCAACCATTCGCAAGGGAAAGCCTGGCCGGTTGATGTACGTGTGGAGATCTCAGCGAAGCCGGACGTCGGCGCATCGCGCGAGCGTCGCCACGACTTCGTCGAATCACCGACTAGCCGACCGGTCGCGTCTTGCCGATGCCCGATCTCCTGCCGAAATTAGTCCAGCCCATCGTCGATGCGAAGGACCGCTTTGCCAAAGACGGCTCGCCTACCGAGAGCGTCAATCGCTGAGTGAAACTCACCCCATTCTGCGACAGAATCCACGGGGACGATGAGGGTTCCGCGCGCAACCATGTCCAGCAGTCCGTGCAACGAGTGTGCGCCGACATCCGTGCACACGAATGCCTCTACAGACCTCCCAGGCCCAAGCCTTCGGAGTGTTTCGAGGTCGATGTTTGCCCTCTCCCCTGCAGCATGGCCGACGTTGAGGGCGGTTCCTCCGTTGGTGAGTGACGGGAGCGTTGCGGACAGAAGCTCTCCTCCGACCATGTCGATGATGCCGTCAAAGCTGTTGGGGACGAGATCGTTGACATTAGACATCACCTCCTTCGCCCCTAGGGCCCTAACCCTCGCGGCACGCTCAGGATCGCGCGTCCAAGCCACCGGAACAGCGCCTGCCGTGGCCAGGAGCTGAACGGCAAAGACCCCGACCCCGCCGGTCGCTCCAGTCACCAGGACACGCTTGCCCAGAACGGACCCGAGCCGTCGTACAGCTTGAAGTGCAGTGAGGGCCGCCGCTGGCAGCGCAGCGGCGACGATGTCATCCACCGCCTCCGGAATCACGGCGGCATTTCGTGCAGGTACTGCGCACCGCTCTGCCCAGGAGCCGTACGGAGTAGCGAAAGCAACCCGCTCGCCGACTCGTGGTCCAGTACCGTCTTCGGCAGCCGCGATAACGCGACCCACACCATCGCTGCCACGCACCGCGCCGTCTAACACGCCTTCCAGATAGAACGTGCTACCGAAATTCACGCTCGAAGCAGCTAGCTGGACGACGAGATCGCCCGCCGCGGGCGCCGGCTCTGGAACATTGGCGAACGCCATTCGGTGCGACGCTCCGGCTCGTCGAACAATCGCTTTCATAGTGCTCTCCGACCGCCTCTATTCATCGAGGGCCACGCAGACGACTGCGACTAAGGTGTCCAGCAGCGCGTCAAGGTGTTCTACGTCAGTTGCGAAGCGCTTGATCCCCTGCGTCGCGAGCGTCATGGTCTCGGCGATCCTGTCCACAGAAAGGGCACTGTCCGCAGCGGGTTTTGTGTCGGCCACAAGTTGTGCGAGCAGAGTCTCGAATCGTTTGTTGCTTTCGAGCACCGCCGAAAAACGGGGATCGAACAGGTCAGCTGCCTCCGGGTTCTCGCGGACGAGATCGTAGCCGGAGCGCACCCATAGGGAGCACGCGCACTTCAGCCGAGGACGCAATCCATCGATTTTGGCGAGTTCGGTGTCGATTGTTTCCAGCATCGCGTTTGCCATACCGGTGATCACCGCGCTGAACAGCTCGTCCTTATCCGCAAACTCTGCATACAGGGTTGGACGCGAGATTGCGGAGCGCCGCGCGATTTCCACAAGCGTCGTCTTCGCGTATCCGAAACGACTGAAAATCCCAGTGGCGACGGCGATGATTTCGTCGCGTCGCATACTCGTCGTGCTCATGCCCCCACCGTAGCCACTTACGCCGTCGTGTCCCATTCACTTGTTTACGTTTTGATCTTATGTGTAAAGTTGTAAGCCGGACGAAAGGGTCGAATAGATGGCACAGAACAAGACGTGGTTCATTACGGGAGCCGGCCGCGGCTTCGGCAGGATCTGGACAGAAGCGGCGCTCGAACGCGGCGATCGCGTCGCACTCACCCTCCGGGACCCCGCCCGCGCCGTCGATCTGATGGAGCGATTCCCGGAGACCGCACTCGCTCTTCCCCTGGATGTGACGGACCGGGCGGCCGTCTTCGCGACAGTGAAGACCGCCCACGACCATTTCGGTCGACTCGACGTGATCGTCAACAACGCCGGTTTCGGCCAGATGGGCGCAATCGAGGAAGTCGACGAAGCCAGCATTCGCGCGAACTTCGAAACCAACGTTTTCGGAACGCTGTCCGTCATTCAAGCAACCCTCCCCTACCTTCGCGCACAGCACTCAGGTCACATTGTGAATCTGTCGAGCGTCGCCGGCGTGGTCGCAGTGCCGACTGCGGGGATATATGAGGGTGCGAAATTCGCCGTCGAAGGGATCTCAGAGGCTCTTGCCGCCGAGGTGGCACAGTTCGGCATCCATGTCACGATCGTCGAGCCAAGCGGATACGCAACCGACTTCCTCAGTACGTCCTCGATCGGCGAAGCCCCATCGATGCCTGAGTACGACGCCCTCCGCGTCGAGCTGCAAGCCTCGCTCGGCGCCGACTCGCTCGGCGATCCAGCGGCAAGTGCAGAGGCACTCCTCACGCTCGTGGACGCAGATACCCCTCCGTTGCGCCTAATGCTCGGCAACCTCCTCCCACTCGTCAAGCAGGTCTACGCGGAACGCATTGCGACTTGGGAGGCGTGGGACCATGTGGCAATGGCCGCACACGGACGCGCTACCACCGGCCCGTAGCGCCGTAGGTGCAGTCTTCGACAACAGCGTCGCCGTCGAGACTCCGCGGTCGACAGGAAGCGCGATCATTCGCAAGACCACAAATCCAAGACGACGGAATCGAGGCACGGCGCGAGGACCCTACTTCGACTCGGCCACGAGTCGATCAGAAGAGACGATGCGCCAATAGTTACGGGCGAGGTGGGTGCGCGAAAGGGCAGGTGGATCGCGCGCGTAGATCGCCGACGATGAACGTTTGTCCCAACCATCAAGCGTTCGTACTCCACGGGCTGTGACCCTTCCGCGGCTGAAACGCCAACATTGGGGTCGCTAGGGAGCCGAGTTTCACCGGAGGGGCGATCACCGTTCGCCTCTCCTTGGACCGTCCTCACGATCTCGAGGTCGCCGCGTGGCGTCACGCCAAACGCCGATTCACAAGCCCGTGCCAGTTCGAAGAGTACAAAGGTTAACTTGGTAGTTGTCCTTCATAATTGCTACCGTCAAACCATGCCTACTACGTCGGATGTGATCGAAACCGCCCAGAACGACGAGACCGCTGCTGAGCTACGCGCCGTCGCCGGGCTGCTCATACGACGGATGCGGGAGGAGTCGAACTCTGCCGAGCTGACCTGGTCGCAGGGCCTCGTCCTCTCACATCTCGACCGGAATGGGCCAGCTACCGTGACGGAGCTCGCACGCGTCGAGCGCGTCCGCAGCCAATCGATGGGTGCCACTGTCGGCGTGCTCGAGTCCCGCGGTCTCGTCGTGGGAGAGCCGGACCAGGCAGACGGCCGCCGAAAGGTCCTGCGGCTCAGCGACGAAGGTCGAGCGATGTTGAAGACCCAGCGACGGGAGCGCGAGGGCTGGCTCTCCGCGAATCTGACCGATCGCCTAAGCGCGGAGGAACGCGACGTCGTCGCCCGGTCGCTTCCGCTTCTGAGGCGCTTGGCTGAGCGCGACGACGTCTGACGGCCGTCGCTCCGCATCTCACCCGTCCGGCTACCTCCCTCTCCGCCGAACCGAAAGGACCACCATGCCCGCAACCCTCGACACCCGTCCCGCGCTCATCGTCATCGACCTCCAGAAGGGGATCGTCGGCCTGCCGACCGCACACCCCGCACCCGAGATCATCGGCCGCGCCGCACGCATCGCGGACGCCTTCCGCCAGCGTGAACTGCCCGTCGTCCTGGTGAACGTCGCCGGTGGAGCCCCCGGACGCACGAGCGTGAGTGCTGGCGGCACGCCGCCGGCGGACTGGGCCGATCTGGTCCCCGACCTCAAGCAGCAGGACAGCGACCACACCGTCACGAAGTTCACATGGGGCGCGTTCCATGACACCAATCTGGACTCGCACCTTCGCGACGTCGGTGCGACGCAGGTAGTCATCGTCGGAATCGCCACGAGCATCGGCGTCGAGTCCACGGCACGATCCGCGCACGAGCACGGCTTCAACGTCGTCCTCGTCACCGACGCGATGACCGACCTCTCGGCCGACTCCCACGACCACAGCGTCGGCAGCGTCTTCCCGAAGCTCGGCGAGCTCACCAACACCGAGGAACTCCTCGACCTGCTCGACGCGGCGCACGTTTGACCAGAGGAAAACCACCGGAGCGCCCGTTCGGCTGGCGATTCGTCGCGCCGCTCCTCGTGGGGGCGTCGCTCAACCCGATCAACAGCTCGATCATCGCCACCGCGCTCGTGGCCATCGGCGCCGCCTTCCGGGTCGGCCCCGGTCAGAGCGCGTCCCTCGTCGCCATCGTCTACCTAGCAAGCGCGGTGGCCCAGCCGGCGATGGGGAAGCTCTCCACCCGATTCGGCTCGCGGCGCGTCCTCCTCAGCGGAATGACGATCGTCGTGCTCGCCGCTGTAATCGGCGCCTTCGCCCCCTCCTTCGGGTGGCTGCTCGTGTCCCGCCTCCTGATCGGGATCGGAACCTCAGCCGGATACCCGACGGCGATGGCCCTCATCAAGGAACGCGCCGATAGGACCGGGAGCGGGGTGCCCGGGTCCGTGCTCGGCAGCCTATCGATCGCGGCCCAGCTGACGATCGCGCTCGGCCTCCCGATCGGCGGCGTGCTGATCGGGCTCTGGGGATGGCGGGCGGTCTTCCTTGTGAACGTGCCCGTCGGCCTGATCGGCATCCTCGCGACGCTCGCCTGGATCCCCAAAGACTCGAAAGAAACGGCACGGCGAGGGGAATCTCTCGCGACGTCTCTCGACCCACTGGGTTTGCTGCTGTTCGCTGCAGCCGTCACGTCTCTACTGGCGTTCCTCTCCGACCTCCGTTCGCCCACGTGGTGGCTGCTCGGAGCGTTCGCTGCGGCGGTCGTCGTGCTCGCCTGGTGGGAGCGGCGTGCCATGCGTCCGTTCCTCGATGTACGCATGCTCGCCGCCAACGCCCCCTTAGTCCGCACCTACCTCAGAAACTGCCTCACCCTGGCCGCGACTTACGCTGTGCTCTACGGGTTCAGCCAGTGGATGGAGCAGGCCCGCGGCCTGTCCCCGACCACCGTCGGTCTCCTGCTTCTGCCGATGACTGCGATCGGCGCCGTCGTGTCGGCGGTCATCGCGCGGCGTAACCTCGTGAAGGTGCCACTGGTGCTTGCGGGCGTGTCCATCCTGGTCGGGGCGGTGGTGCTGATGTTTGTCGACACAACGGCAGGGATTGTGCTGCTCATCGGCGTCAGCCTAATCTTCGGGCTGACGACCGGTTTCGGCGGCATCGGCAACCAGGCCGCGCTCTACAGCCAGAGCGACGCCGGTGACATTGCCGTTGCATCCGGACTGCTGCGCACGTCGAACTACATCGGAGCGATCTTAGCGTCGAGCCTGATTACGCTCGCCTTCGGGGCGTCGGCGACCGACACCGGCCTGCACACGATCGCGTACGTCTTCGGCGCGCTCGGCGCAGTGGTGATGCTAATGGGGTGGCTGGACCGGGCCATCCCTCGACTCGCTCAGGCGTGAGGAGCTGCGCGGGCTTCCCGAAAGCGACCCGTTAGCGCATGCCTGCGGTCAGGGTCGCGAGGGCCACCGCTGGATGGCGACCCGGGCTGCACTGACGAGAGCTACAGTCACCACTTCAGGGTCTTCCGGGACGCCCTCCTCCTCCAGCGGCACCCCGGAGCGGAACGCTTCGACCACTTCGGTCTCCACCGCCACGCCACCGACGCTGACGCCGGTCAATGCCAAAGCAAGGAACGCTATCGAAAGCATCGCCTGCCACAAACCGTGGCTTCCTATCCCGTTTCCGGCAGCGATTACAGCAAGCACGACCATGCACGCCCACGACGAAAGCACCGCCCACACCACGAGCGCCCAAGTGCCTGCACCAGCGTCATCGGCGAGCGACGTCCGCTGAGGTAACCAGCGGATTCCGATCGGCGAATCTGGTCGCGTATAGACGCCAGAATCTCGCGTCGACGACGTTGCCGAAGCACGAGTGACGCACCATCGCTGGCGAAGAACGCCACACCAGGCATCGCCGGCAACAGCGATCACAAGCGGAAGGCACGGCACCACCGAGTCGGACGCAGAAGATGCCCGCCATTCTCCAATTCGCGGTACCGCTCACTGCCAATCAGGCCCGCCGTCGCCGTCATGCTGGCCGTCGCCGTACTGGTCAATCCCAACCGATCGGTCCGATATCGGCCGCCCCAAGAGCGACGAGACGGGCGCCCACCGCCCACCGTTCATGTTTCACGAGGGTGATCCCGGAAGCACTCTCTCAGAACGGCAACGCAACCTCTGTCTGACCGCCCGTTCGGTACGGAATCATGCGGCAGCGACCCGCGCCCGATCCGGGCGCGGGTCGCCATCTATCGTGCGCGAATCGTCGCCACGAACCCGGGTACCGGCTCCACGCGCAGGGTTTCATCGCCGTAGCGGACGCTGATCGGCTTCGCGGTCGCACCCGGCGCAACTGCGATGCGCGCCTCTTCCAATGCGCCACCATGCCACGCAAGATCGAGCACGTATCCGCCCTTGGCCCGCAGCCCTGTGACTCTTCCGTCTTTCCACGCCGCGGGCAGCGCAGGCAGCAATTCGACGACTTCGCCGTCGGATTGCAGCAACATTTCCGCGACTCCCGCCGTTCCGCCCGTGTTTCCGTCGAACGCGTAAATATTCTGGGCCGCTCCGGCGACTCCACCTGCCGAGTACGACATCAGGTTCGCCTCGCTTGTGTCTGTGATGAGACGTGTGTAGTGCCGCAGGGCTGCGTCCCCGTCAAGGAGACGTGCGAAGTAGACGGTGAAGTTTGCCTCCACCCATTCCACCTGCTCCCAGCCCGGCGCGTCCATCCTCCGCTGGATGGTTATCCGAGCTGCTTCCGCGAGTTCCGGGGTTCTGCGGGGGTCGATCTGCCGTTCGGGGTAGAGAGCGCAGAGATGCGAGGTGTGGCGGTGGGCGGGATCCTGCTCGTCGTAGTCTCGCAGCCACTCTTGCAGCTGACCGTGACGTCCGATCTGGAATGGGGGCAGCTTCTGCCGTGCCGTCTGGAAGCGCTCCTGAAGAGCTTCGTCCATGTTGAGGAGTTTCCCGGCTTCCGCGGCAATCCGAAGGATAGCCTCCACGAAGACCCGGTCGACCGTATTCCCCATCCCGAACGAGGCTGGACTGCCGTCTGCGTCCAGGTACCAGTTCTCCGGGCTGTCGGACGGTCCTGCGACAAGCCAGCCTGTGTCTGGGTCGACGACCAGGTAGTCGAGGAGGAAACGTGCCGCTTCCCGAAGCACCGGGTACGCCTGTTCGCGGAGGAAGACGACGTCGCGGCTGTACTCGAAGCGCTCCCAGAGCTGCAGCGCCAGCCACGCGCCGCCGGTGACGTTCATCCCCCAGCCGGCGCCGGAACCGGGGGCCGTGTATCCCCATGCGTTCGTCACTGTGTGCGCGACCCAACCGCCGGCGCCGTACATCTCCCGAGCCGTCTCCCGACCGGTGTCAGCAAGGAGATCTAGGAGGGCGAAGAGCGGCTCCTGACATTCACCCAGACCCGTCGGCTCCGCGGCCCAGTAGTTCTGCTGTGTGTTCATATCCAGATGGAAATCGTTCGTCCACGAGGCGCTGCTTGCGAGGCCGTCGTTCCATTGGCCCTGGAGAGCGAGAGGGAGAGGCGAATCCGCCCGAGACCCTGCGATCGTCAAGTAGCGGCCGTATTGGTAGTACATCGCGAGGAGGGCGTCGTCGCTTTCGCCTCGGGCGAGCCTCTGGTGCCGCTCGTCGGTGGGGAGCTCGGTGATCTTTGAGTCGGTCTCGCCGATGCGAAGTGTCGAGCGAGCCATGAGGGCACCGTGGTCTGCGACATGATCGGCGCGCACCTGCTCGTAGCCGTCAGTCGTGGCCCGTGCGAGCAGGGCATCCGTGCGTTCCTCTGGGTCCTCGCCGCGCCAGTCGGTTCCGACCGCGATGTAGAGCGTCGCGACGGTGGCGTCAACGACCTCGAGCGTGTCTGCGGTCGCATTAATCGTTCCGTCCGTAGACGCGATGCGCGCTCTAATCAGCACGCGGACGCCCTGTGCGCCGTCGCTGTGCAGCGTCTCGAATGCGTGGCCGTCGAACGTGACCGTGTCCGTGTTCGCCGATACCTCTCCGGGGATGACGCCGGTCGCGATTCTGAGCTTGAACGCCAGCGCATTCTCGGCACCGCCGCGGAGGTGGACAGCGATCAGCCCATGCGGATGGGACGCGAAGACCTCGCGCAATACTTCGACTCCGTCGACCAGATAACGGGTGGCCACGATCGCCTCGTCAAGGTCGAGTCGTCGCAAATAGCCTTCTGCCCGATCGTCGTGATCGAATGCGACGAGCACGTCCGGCAGCGGCAGATTCGTGCCAAAGCTGGTCGGGCGGCCTAGAAGGTCCCGCTCCGCGAGTTCCTGCGCCTGCTTCACATTCTCGGCGAACAGGAGTTCACGAACGGGACCGAGTGAACTGGCGGCCGCTGGATTGAGATCTGTCGAGGCCGGCGCTCCTGACCAGGCGGTCGACTCGCTGAGGTCGATGCGTTCGGTGCCGACTCCGCCGTAGACCATCGCAGCGAGTCGGCCGTTACCGATCGGCAACGCCTCGAACCAGTGGGAGGCTGGGCGTTCATAGTGAAGGGATCCGGCGTGTGGTGTCAGGATCAGGCCTTCGGTTGAGTTGTCGTCGGCGATGGTCAACATGGCGGTGCAGGACTCCTTCAGTGGCTGGTGAGCTGGAAGAGGATCGCCTGCGCGGCGTCCAGGGTGGGCAGCGGCAGGCCGACCTCGACCAGCACGCGGCCGCTGGCCGCGAAACCGTTGTCCGCTGCCTGGACGAGCCACGCTGGCGGGTTCTCGTGCAGCGAGGTGCGGCCGATCTCGTCACGAACCCGGATGCGGTAGTCGCGGTCCGGGTCGAGCCCGGGCAGCCGCACACGACCGGACTGCACGGGAGCGGACGTGCCGAGGCGAGCCCACGAGTAGACGGCCTGCGAACGGTCTGCGGAGACCACACCGGTGAGCACGCTCTCCGGATCCGCCACGTCGCCGCGGACAAGGTCGCCGCTGTGGAGGAGAGGACGCAGTTCTTTATAGAGGGCTGCGAATGCCGTGACCGTGTCGAGTTCCTCGCGAGTGAGGCGCGTCAGGTCAGTTTCGATCCCGGCGTGACCGAACAGCGCCGTGGCGAGGCGGAACGAGAGTGGGGTGGCGCGGTGGGTGGTGTGCGCTTCCTCCGCCCCGACGTGGCTTCCGATCAGTTCGAGCGGGATGAGCTGCGCTGTCCAGCGCTGGATGTTCTGCCGTTCGACGGGGTCGTTGCAGTCCGAAGCCCAAACACGATCGGTGCGCGCGAGGATCCCGAGATCGATACGGCCGCCGCCAGAGGCGCAGGACTCGATCTCCAATGAGGGGTGCCGCAGTTTCAGCTCGTCGAGCATTCGATAGAGGGCAAGAGTCTGCTCGTGCACACCCGCGCGGTCACGGTCGTTGCGTAGTGCGGCTTCGTGCAGTTCCCTGTTGTGGTCCCATTTGATGTAGTCGATGCGATACTCGGTGACGAGCGCGTCGATGCGTCCGAGAATGTGCTCCCAAGCGGCCGGATGCGCGAGGTTCAACACGTACTGGTGTCGGATGGCCGCGCCCACGCCGTCTGACGGTGCGAGGATCCAGTCGGGGTGTTCCTCGGCCAGTCGGGAGCCGAGGTTGACCATCTCTGGCTCGAACCAGAGGCCGAACTGCATCCCCTTCTCGCGGACGGTGTTCACCAGCGGCCAGAGTCCGCGGGGCCACACGTCGACGTCTACTGTCCAGTCGCCGAGGCCGTTCGTGTCGTTGCGGCGTCCAGCGAACCAGCCGTCGTCGAGGACGATCCGCTCCACTCCGACGCTCGCGGCAGCGTCGACGAGCCGTTCGAGCGTGGCCATGTCGTGGTCGAAGTAGACGGCCTCCCAGGTGTTCAACGTCAGCGGACGTGGGGAACGGGGATGGGTATCGCGGGCGCGCAGCCTTTTGTGAAGAGCGCCAGAGACGCCGTCGAGTCCCGTGTTCGACCAAATGAAGGACACTGCGGGGGCTTGGTAGCGTTCGCCAGGGCGCAACCCGACTTCACCGGGCAGGAGTAGCTCGCCGGCGCCGAGCACCGAACGAAACACCCCAGCACCCTCGGGGAGCTGCTCAACCAGGTAACGCTGATTGCCGGACCAGCCGGCGTGCACCGCCCACACCTCGCCGTTCCGGAACCCGAAGCCGTGGGTGCCCGCGATCAGAAGATAGGGCGAATCCAGGCTCGAACGACCGCGGCGGCTCTCACGCAGGCGAGTGCCGAGATCGATCGCGCCCCGCTGCGGGCTGCGCTCACGCGACCATTTCCCAGTGAAGTCCAGATATTCCGTGGCGCGGTCCGGCAGCGGAAGCAGAGCGGTGACGGCAGCGAGCTCGTACACCGTGTCAGCGTCGGACTCATTAGATACGGCTGTCGTGACGTCCAGCACTCCGAATCGGTCGAGGTGGTAGCGCACGGTTGCGACAAGGCCGTTCCGTTCATCGCGAAGTGAGACTTCGAGCTCGCCGGCGGTCTCGTCGGCCCGGTGAGTGGCGAGCACGAATCGGGCGTAAGGAGTGCCGTCCCGGACGACGCCCTCGATGCCTGGTGTCCCCGACCATGCGTCTGCCTCAGTGGGGAGAATCGTGAGGTCGCGTGGCTCATCCGTCGAGTTGTGGGTCGCCGACGGGTCGGCGCTCGTCACCAGAGCGTTGATGTCGGCGGGGTTGAGGTCGCCGAGGTCAGCACCCCAGTGGATGATCCGAGGGCGTGGATAAGCGATCTCGGCAATGAGGGCGGCGCTGCCGCCGCGCAGAGTGATGATCGGATTCGTCGTGTTCAATGTGTTCCTCTTCGCCCGAGGGTGCTGGTGCATGGAACTGCGGCCGCGCGGAGGATCAGCAGCCGCGCGGCCGCAGGCTCAGTTGCTCGCTGCTATTTCTTGGCGAGCAGTTCTTTGGACTGGTCCTGCATCTTCTGGAAGATGCTTTCGTCCGCCTTGTTGGTGAAGTACGCCTCGAACTGCGGGACCATCGCGTTGGTCAGCGCGGAACCGTTGTTGTAGATCGGGCTCGGGAACAGCTCGTCGTTCTTCACGTAGTCGGCGAACACGTGGAAGTCAGGGAGCTTAGCGCTCTCCTGCTTCGTCAACGCGTCCATCGAGGCGCCGATGGACGGGAAGAACGACGCGTTGTAGGTGGCTGCCTTGGTCTGGCACGCCTCGCTCTCCTGATAGGCAACCCACTTCCAGGTCTGGTCGATGTGCTTTCCGCCGGCCCAGATGTTGTTGCCATTGGAGTTCGACATCGCGTGGCGCTTGCCGTCGGTGCCGGCGGGCATCGGCGCGATTCCGACCTTGGCGTTCTTCAACGCGGCGTAGGTGGATGCCTCCCACGTGCCGCCGAGTGTGATCGCCACGTTGCCGGAGGCGAGCTGTTCGTTGCTGGCGGTGGTGAACTGGTTAAGCTGTGGCGTAAACCCGTCGTTTGCCAGCTCACGCACAAGCTTGACGCCCTGAACCACCTTCGGGTCGTTGTAGTTGAAGACGGTCGCCCACTGGTTCTTGTTCGGAATGTTCACGCCGTCGTTCGGCAGGATCCAGCCCCACGCGTTCTGCCCGAATGGGTCGCCCGTGGACTCGAGGTTGCTCATGCCATAGGTGGCGATATTCTTCGAGTCGAAGCCGGGCTCGTCGCCACGGACACCGTTCTTGTCGACGGTGAGATGCTTGATGGCCGTCCACAGTGTGCCGCCGTCCTGCGGGTTCCAGCTGAACTTCGCAGCATCCTCCGGGGTGTACCCGGCCTTCGCCAGAAGGTCGGTGTTGAAGTAGAGCACGCCCGTCGACCAGTCCATCGGGAGGGCGTACTGCTTGCCGTCGGTGTACTTCCACGCGTCGGCGCCAATAGCGTACTGACCCATGTCGACCTTGTCCTGCTTGATCTTGTCGTCGAGCGCCAGAAGCTGGTGCTGGCTGGCGTACGACTGAAGGAACGTCACGCTGTTCATGAATGCGTCCGGCGCGTCACCGGAGACGAATCCGGCGGTGATTTTCGTGAAGTAGTCGCTGACCTGGTACTGCGAGATCTTGACGGTGACGTTCGGGTTCTCCTTCTCGAAGCCGGGAATGCACTGCTGGTACGCGGCCGCCTGATTCGGGTCCCACGTCCACCAATTGACGGTGACCTTGTCACTGGAACCCCCGCCTCCGGTGCAGCCGGCCAGTGCCATGAGCACTGCGGCGCCCGCGGCGACGGGTACGAGCTTTTTGAGTTTCACAGTGTGCCTCTTTCTGGATTGCGACGACCGAATGGCCTCAGTGCCACCCGGCTTGGAGCGCACTCGCCTGGCCGGCGTCGGTCACGTCAGCAGGTTTTGATCGAGTGTGTGGGGTCTTATTTGATTCCGGTGAATCCGATGGAATTCACGATCCGCTTGCCGAAAATCATGAACAGCACGAGCATCGGAAATGCTGCGACAAGCGACGCTGCCATCAGGCCGGCGTAGTCGGGCTGGGTCTGGGGTGAAGCCTGTTGGAATACGCCGAGCGCCACCGTGAGCGGCCGCACGCTCGGGTCGTTCGCGATCAGCAAGGGCCAGAAATACTCGTTCCAGGCGTTAATGAAGGTGAGGAGCGAAAGGGTCATGATTGGGCCCGTGGTCATCGGCACAGTGATCCGGAACAGGATTTTGAACGGGCCGAGACCGTCGATCAGGGCGGCTTCCTCGATCTCGGAGCTCAGGCCGAGCATGAACTGGCGCAGGAAGAAGATGGCGAACGCTGAGAACAGGGCGCCCGGGGCGATCAAACCGGCGAACGTGTTCGTCCAGCCGAGATCGTGGATGAGCACGAAGTTCGGAAGGAGAGTCATAATTCCGGGAATCATGAGCGCCGCAAGGAAGATCGAGAAGACGATGTTGCGGCCGCGCCATTGGAGTCGTGCGAATGCGTACGCGGCGAGCAGCGAGCAGAACACAACGATGACGGTCAACAAGGTCGCGTAGATCAGGGAGTTGCGGACGAAGAGCGCGAGGTCGATTGAGGCGCCGGACCCGCCTTCGGCGATCGCCTCAGCGGGGCTGGCGAATCCGAGGACTCGGAGGAAGGGCCCGAGCGTGAAGCCGACAGGGAGCAAGGATGTCGGGTTGCTGATCAGCGCATAGTTGTTTGACAGCGCGGTGCGCAGGATCCAATAGAAGGGGAACAGCGTGATCAGCAGGAACAAGGACAGGTAGACCCAGGCGATTGCCTTGCCGATTGAGAAGCGACGGCGTGACTTGGTCCGCGCGAGAGGCGCAGCGGCGATCTCGGGCTTTGGGAGAAGTGTGCTGGTCATGGGCGTCTCAGTTCGTGTCCGTGTCGTTGGCGCGCATCAGGCGCATTTGGAAGAACGTGATAATCAGGAGCATCACGAAGAGCGCCATCGACATCGTTAGCGCGTAACCGAAGTTGAACTCGGCGAATCCCGTCTTGTAGATGTAGAGCGGGAGGACGTTGGAGGCGTTGGCCGGGCCGCCCTTAGTGGTGACCGCGACGAGGTCGAAGACCTGGAACGAGCTGATGATTGTCAGCACGACGACCATCGCCATGATTGGTCGCAGCAGCGGCAGGGTGAGCTTGGTGAACATCCGGATTTCGCCTGCGCCGTCAATTCGGCCAGCCTCGTAGATCTCACCAGGGATGGTTTGCAGACCGGCGAAGATCAGGATGGCGTTGTAGCCCATCGCCTTCCAGATGCTGATGAAAGCGAGAGTCGGAATCACCCAGTCCTGGGAGCCGAGGAACAAGATGCTGTGGCCGCCAAGGGCTTTAATGAGTGCGTTCACGATGCCGAGGCCCGGGTCGAGCATCCACTGCCAGACGAGTGCTGCGACGACGCCGGAGATCAGAAAGGGGAGCAGGACGAGACCGCGGATGACGCTGGACTGGGTGAGTCGATGGAGTATCACCGCCGTAACAAGTGAGATGGCGAGCCCAAAGCCGACGGAGAGGACAACGAAGTAGACCGTCACCCCGAGCGAGTTCCAGAACACCCCGTCCGACAGCAACTGTTGGTAGTTGGCGATGCCGGACCACACCGGCGGGGTGAGTATGTGAAAGTCGGTGAAGCTGAGGTAGATGCCGCGCACCAGCGGGTAGAGCGCGAAGATGATGAAGCCGATCGTCGCCGGCAGGATCAAAATCAGGGCGAGGCGCCAATCCCCTCTGTGCGATGGGTTGCGCCTGACCTGGCGGCTGCCTCGACCGGCAGCAACGGTCGGTTTCGCAGCTGTCATGACCACGATGTGCTCTCCTTTGAACTGCTCGCCGTGAACTTCAACGGCGGGGGCACCGGGCGTCGGCCCGAGAACGTGTCGAGAGACTAACTCGGTTTATATTTTCCTGTCAACTAATGGAACGCTGATTCTGCCAGTTGATTTAGGTGGCAGGCTTGACGCAATAAAGTAAACACAGGAGCTTCGACCGACGGGCACCGGCAAGGCGCGTATCTCGCCATTCCGCAATTAGCGCGGGATTCCGCGGAACGGGCGGATGGCACTGCGACCGGAACCGGCGCACGAAAGTCCGCGTGTAAGGCGAACCCAGCCCCGTCGGACCGGGCGGGCCGAGCTTCAATCGACAAGCGGATGTCGGTCATTCGCAATCCGGCATGGGACTCTTCCGCGCCCGTGCATAGCCTGAATCGGATAGCACCACGAGCACTGAGGACGCTGAAATGTCACGCACTCTTCCCTCCACTCCTCCCCCTGCAGCCTCGGCTGTTCCGCTGATCGTCGCGCGCCCCTCGACAGACAATGTCGGCATCATCGTTGGTGGCGCGGCCGCGGGCGAGTCGCTGACTGGGGGCGAGATCACCATCGTCGCCGCGACGGACATACCGCCAGCACACAAGGTCGCGCTCAAAGACATCGCCGCAGGCGAGACGGTGATCAAGTACGGACAGGTCATCGGAGCGGCAACTGAAGCGATCCCAGCCGGCGCGCACGTACACGACCACAATGTCGGCCTCCTCGACCTGTCCGCCCGCGGCGCGTCGACTGTCAGTTCAGGAACCGCATACGAGCCAACAGAGGATCTGACCTCGCGCACGTTCATGGGCTACCGGCGACCTGATGGGCGCGCAGCCACCCGCAACTACATCGGAATCGTTCCGACCGTGAACTGCTCGTCAACGGTCAGCAAACTGATCGCACAAGCCGCCTCGATACAGTTCGCCGGAGCCCCGGGCCTGGACGGTATCGTCCCGCTCCCGCACGACCAGGGCTGCGCTCTCGCGGAGCACACCATCGGCGATGACATCCTCCGCCGTACGTTGCACGGTTACGCCACCCACCCGAACTTTGCCGGCGTACTCGTCGTCAGCCTCGGCTGCGAGGTCAACCAGCCGGAGAACTTCCTCCCCGACGTCATCCCAGGTCTGACACAACTGACCATTCAGGAGCTCGGCGGCACCGCCGCCACCGTCGCAGAAGGGGTCAAACAGATCGGCGCACTCGTTGCGCAGCTTGCTGAGTTGCAGCGTGAGCCAATCCCGGTCGCCGAGCTCACCCTCGGGTTGCAGTGCGGAGGCAGCGATGCCTATTCAGGACTCACGGCCAACCCGACGCTCGGCGTCGCCGCTGACATGCTCGTCGCCGCCGGCGGCAAGGTCATCCTCGGCGAGACTCCGGAGATCTTCGGCGCAGAGCACCTGCTGCGCGCCCGCGCGGCCACCCCGTCGATCGCGAAGCAACTCGACCAGACAATCGACTGGTGGCTGCACTACACGGAGGCCAACGGAGCCGAACTCGACAACAACCCCTCGAAGGGAAACCGGGCGGGCGGCATCACCACCATCTGGGAGAAGTCGCTCGGCGCAGTGCTCAAGGGCGGCACTAGTCCGCTCAATGACATCGTCGACTATGCCGCCCCGGTGACCGCTCCGGGGCTCACCTTCATGGACACTCCGGGATACGACCCCGTGTCGGCGACTGGCATGGTTGCCGGAGGCGCCAATGTGCTTGCTTTCACCACCGGCCGTGGTTCGGTGTTCGGATCCCGCCCTGTGCCTTGCCTGAAGATCAGCACCACGTCTGGCCTCTACCGACGGATGGAAGGGGACATGGACTTCGACGCAGGGCAGGCGTTTGGTCACGACCGGCAGCTCGAAACCGGCGCGCAACTCTTCGAGGCGATCATCGACATGGCGTCCGGGAACCCCTCCAAGTCGGAACAGCTCGGCTTCGGCACGGAAGAGATCGTCCCTTGGCGCATCGGCGCCGTCCTCTAACCCCACTCCCAAAACATCGAAAGGCTTTCCATGCTCGACTTCCCCGCCACTGACGTCGGCGAACATGGCCTAACCCTCCCTAGCATTGGACTCGGCACAGCAGCTCTCGGCAACTTCCTGTCGGTCGTGCCCGAGGAGCAAGCGGCAGCGACATTGCGCCGCGCATGGGAAGCCGGCATTCGCTACTTCGACACGGCCCCGCTCTACGGGCACGGCCTTTCCGAGCAGCGGATCGCCGAGACCATCAGCGCCGAACCGAGAGACTCATTCGTCGTCTCGACGAAGGTCGGCCGGTTGCTTCGCTCGGACGCTCCCCGTGACGAGAGTCAGTACTTCGAAGGCGACCCCTTCTATGTCGATGTTCCCGAGACCGGACCGGTCTGGGACTTCAGCTACGACGGCGTCATCACATCACTCCATGAAAGCCTGGAACGACTGCACCTCGACACGGTGGATGTCCTGAATCTGCACGACCCCGACAATCACTACAACGAGGCGAGCACGACCGCGTACGCCGCGCTCCTGGACCTCCGAACCCAAGGCGTCGTTCGCGGGATCGGCGCCGGCATGAACCAGACCACGGTCCTCACCCAGCTCGTCACTAACCTCGACCTGGACATGGTGCTTCTCGCCGGCCGTTACACCCTTCTCGACCAGGGATCGATGGGCGACCTGCTCCCCGCGTGCCGTGACAACGGCACGAGCGTAGTCGTCGGGGGCGTCTTCAACAGCGGCATCCTGATCGACCCGTCAGACGACGCCCGGTTCGACTACGTGCCGGCGGCGTCGGGCATCGTGGAGAAAGCCCGTCGCATCCGCGCGGTCTGCGACCGCTTCGACGTTCCACTCGCTGCAGCGGCCGTCCAGTTCCCACTGGCGCACCCGCAAGTCGCGACCGTCCTGATCGGGGCGCGCTCCGTGGAGGAGCTCGACGAGGACCTGGAGCTGCTGTCCATTCAGATCCCCGACCAGCTGTGGTTCGAGCTTCAGCGAGAGGGTCTTCTCGCTGAAGGAGCCCCCATCCCCAGCCTCGAAGGCGCCAGCCGATGAGACCGCAGCGAATCGACGCGCACCATCATTTCTGGGACCCCGCGGATTTCGACTATCCGTGGATGGTCGGAGATGCGATGGATCCCGTCAGGCGTGCGTTCACGCCGGAGGATCTCGCGCCCGAACTCGAGGCGAACACGATCGACGGGACGGTTCTGATTCAGACGGTCTCCGACGTTGATGAGACCACACAGTTCCTTCAACTCGCCGAGAGCACACCGTTTGTGCGCGGCGTCGTCGGTTGGGTCGACCTGACGAATGGGCGGACAGACGGGACTTTGGCAGCGCTCGATGAGCGTTTCCCCGGCCAATTGGTCGGCATCCGCCATCAAGTGCACGACGAGGCGGACGCCGCCTGGCTCGACCGGCCCGATGTCCGAATTGGAGTCGAAGCGGTCGGGAGTGCCGGGCTGGCCTACGACCTGCTCGTTCGCACACGCGAACTCCCCTCCGCGATTCGTCTGGTGTCCGACCTAGCCGATCAGCGGTTCGTTCTCGATCACATCGCCAAGCCGCCTATCGCCGACGGGTGGAGTCCCGACTGGGCACGGTTGATCGGCGAGCTCGCCGAACGACCGAACGTGGCCGTCAAACTCTCCGGAATGGTCACCGAGGCGAACTGGGATGATTGGAACGCCGACACACTGCGCCCGTACGTGGAACACGTCCTGGAGACCTTCGGAACCGATCGGGTCCTGTTCGGGTCCGACTGGCCGGTGTGCCTGCTTGCCGCCTCCGGATACTCGCAGATCGTGGACACTGTGACCGAACTGCTCGCGGGCTTAGGCCAGGACGAGAACGCGGACGCTTTCGGCGGAAACGCCATCCGTTGGTACCGACTCGAGAACAACTGATGGGTCGCTACTTCGTCACTGGTTCCACTGACGGGATCGGCCTGGCCACTGTCCGCGCGCTCGCTACTGCCGGACACGAGGTGGTCGCACATGCACGCTCTCACGCGCGGGCACGCGAGGTAGCTCCGCAACTGGTTGGGGTCAGAGAGGTCCTCGTCGGCGACCTGTCCGTCCATGAGGACGTGCTCGCTCTGGCGCAAGCTGCCGACCGTTTCGGACCGTTTGACGGGGTCATCCACAACGCGGGAATCGGCGCGACCGAGGCCGCCCGGATCGCGACCGCGGACGGCAACGCCCACGTCATCGCAATCAACGCGCTGGCTCCACACATCCTTGTCAGCACGATGAAACGTCCGGGACGCCTCGTCTTCGTCACCAGCGGCATGCACGCACACGGGGACACGACCCTCACCGACACCCGGTGGCTCCGTCGACCGTGGGACGGTATGCAGGCGTACGCCGACAGCAAGCTCCTGATGATCACCCTCGCTTTCGCCGTCGCACGTCTCTGGCCGGACGTGCCCTCCAACGCGGTCGATCCTGGCTGGGTTCCGACGAAGATGGCACGCGGCCAGGAGGCACCGGACGATCTCTCGCTCGCGCATGTCACCCAAGTGTGGCTGGCGAGTTCCGATTCGGAGCAGGCCCGTGTCAGCGGACGGTACCTACATCACCAGAAGGAGATCGAGCCTATGGCTCTTACACGGAATGAGACGTTCCAGAACCGAGTCCTCGACGCTCTCGCGGAGGCCACCGGAGTCGCTTTCCCCGTCTAGCCGGAAGGAAGACGAAAGCAGAAAAAGAGCGGGCCGCCCCACATCACGGCCCGCTCTTCTGTGCGTGAGTCAGGATTAACGCACAGCTTCGGGAATCCTCAGCGCGCCCATGCCGCCGTCGACAGTCAACAACGTTCCGGTCGTTGACGCGTTGCCGGGGTCGGCAAGATACACGATCGCGTGCGCGACCTCGTCAGGGGAGACCAATCGACCAAGCGGCTGGCGCCGTGTGAGCTGCTCACGGGCCGAGTCCGCGTCGTCGGCGTCATGCAGCAACCGGGAAACCCACGGGGTGTCTGCGGTGCCGGGAAGGACCCCGTTGACTCGGATCCGGCCGACGAAGTCGGCAGCGGACGCGATCGTGAGGGCTTCGAGGGCTCCTTTCGACGCGGAGTACAACGCCCGCTGGGGGACGCCCACCTTCGACACGATCGAACAGGTGTTGACCACTGCGGCGTCGGCGGACTGCAGCAGAAACGGTACCGCCGCGCGCGTGACACGCACCGCCCCGAGGACATTGAGGTTCAGCACCCGGTGCCATTCATCGTCCGAGTTCGCGGTGATATCGCCAACCGCGCCGATGCCCGCGTTGTTGATGACGATGTCGAGACGTCCATACGTCTCGATGACGGTCTCTACAGCCGATTCGACGCTTGCCGAGTCGGTGACATCCGATTGCACGTAGAGGACGCGTGAGTCCTCGGGCGGATTCCGGTCGAGGACGGCGACTCGAGCTCCCTGCTCGAGAAGGAGCCGGGTCGTTGCCGCACCGATTCCGCTGGAGCCACCCGTCACTATCGCGACAAGACCGTCGAAGCCGCTCATCGCGCACCAACCACGTTCTGTCGCTGTTCCCCGAGACCGTCGATCCCGAGTGCCATAGCATCGCCGGCCTTCAGGTAGACCGGGGGCTTCGCCCCCATGCCGACTCCGGGAGGTGTCCCGGTGTCGATCAGGTCGCCCGGTTCAAGGACGAGGAACTGGCTCAGGTAGTGCACGATCGTGTACGGGTCGAAGATCATCGTGGCCGTGCTGCCGGTCTGCCGGCGCACCCCGTTGACGTCCAGCCACATCGCCAGGTCGTTGACGTCAGTGATCTCGTCGGGCGTCACCAACCACGGGCCAGTCGGATTGAAGGTCTCCGCGGATTTCCCCTTCACCCATTGGCCTCCGCGCTCCATCTGGAACGCACGCTCGCTGACGTCGTTGACCAGGACGAAACCGGCGATCACGTCGCGCGCCTCCTCCGGGCTGCTCAGGTAGCTCGCTCGACGGCCGATGACGATGCCGAGTTCGACTTCCCAGTCGGTTTTCTCGGACCCACGGGGGATCCGAACGTCGTCGTACGGTCCGACGACAGTGTTCGGAGCCTTGTTGAAGACGATCGGTTCGGTAGGCACGGCCTGCCCGGTTTCTGCTGCATGGTCGCTGAAGTTCAACCCGATGCACAGCACCTGGTGCGGTCGCCCGATCGGCGAGCCGATTCTCTCGTCGCCGAATTGCTCAACCCGACCGGCCGCAATCCGATTTTCGACTTCATCGGCGAGAAAGTCGAGGCCGCCGGAACGGAAGTACGCCTCGTCGAAATCCGGAGCGACGTCCGAGACGTCGACATACTGTGTGTCGTTCACACGGACAATGGGACGCTCGGCACCGGCCGGTCCGATACGCATCAGTTTCATCGTTATTGCTCTCCTAGATTGCCCCCGTACGCCGACGACGTTGTCTCGGGTCACGAGGCAGACTGCCTCCTAAGCGTCCAGGGACGGGTAGCGGCGGTCAACGACGAGTAGCGGATGGAGAATATCCGGCAAGCGAATACGCAGGCCCGGTTACGCGGTAGCGGGGATCTCCCACGTTCCTTCCGGACGTGGGGAGGAGGAGACGATGTCGATGAACGCGCGAGCTGCAGCGTTGAGCGGCCGCTCGCTGTGCCACCAGACGCCGACGTCGCGATACTGATCGATGGCGAGTTCGCGGCTTTCCAACCCGTCCTGCCGGATCATCGCGAACCCCAGGTAGTTCATGATCCCGATCCCGTGCCCCGCACGGACCATCGCACCCAGTGTCGACGGTTGGTGCGACACCGACCCTGCTGGCAATCCTCGCCGCAGCGCGCTGAACGCCGATTCAGCTTCGGATCCGACTGTTTCGTCGAGCAGAGGGTTACCGATCGTGATGATCCGTTCGCCGCCAAGTTGGCGGGGATCGACCATGTCGTTCTCGAGCAGCGGGTGCCCGACCGGAGTCACCACGACGAACGGCTCGCGCCACAGGGGTCTGACCGAAAAGGACCGGTCCCTCGGCTCCGGCCGCATCGGCCGAAGGGCGACTACGACACGTCGCTCGGTCAGGGCGGTCTCGATCATCCCGACATCTCCGTCGAGTATCGACAATTCGATGTGCGGGTGGAGTTCGTCCAGACGTGTGACGACGGCTGGGAGGAACTGCGCACTCGCGCTCGCGAAGCTTGCCACTCGTACCGTCCCCGCGACGACGCCCTTCTCGGCAAGCACGCCAGCGGTTAGCTCGTCAGCGGCCGCCAGAACGGCCCGCGCGCGAGGCAGGAGCGCTTTGCCTTCGTCGGTGAGCGTCAGCGGCCGGACACGTCGTTCGATGAGCGAGCAACCCAGCTCCTTCTCGAGGTTGGAGATGTGCGCCGACACGCGAGGCTGCGAGAGGTGGACCAGTTCGGCTGCGCGCGCGAATCCGCCCGCATCAACCACTTCGACCCAGGTCCGCAGCCAAGTCAATTCAAGCGTCATACGAGTCCTCCCTTGCTCGAGTCCGGGGGTGGCTCGATCCTAGTTGCGACGCACTGACCCCCCTGACACGCATCTGGGATCCGGATCGACCGTATTCGACAAACGTCGTTGACCAGCCCGGGCAGCCGTGAGGCAATGAACTGTACCGTGCACATCTGCGCTCAGCGCAGACAAAGGAGACAACATGACCATCGAGAGTTCGCTCGGCAGCGCCCGCGGTGTCCTGTCAACAGACACCAGCGACCTCAATCGAGGCGACGACGGGTCCGTCATCGTTTCGATCGAAACGTATGCGCTCGCTGTGCCTCTCGCGAAGCCGATTGCCGACTCCACAGCGGCGATGTCGCATTGGACTGTGCCGGTCGTCGAGATTCGCACCGCGGACGGTCGGGTCGGAACCGGTATCTCGGGTGTGCACTGCGCGCCGGAGCTGCTGGCTGACGTCATCGGGAAGTACTACTCCCCCTCGCTCCTTGGTTCCTCGTCGGAAGACATCCTCGGAACCTGGAAACGGTTGTACTGGCTCCCGACCCACTGGATGGGACGCGCAGGCGTCATGCACATGGCCCTCGCAATGGTTGATATTGCCCTGTGGGACCTTTCCGCGCAGCGTGCCGGCGTTCCCCTATGGCAGCTACTCGGCGGCACGTCGAGCGACATCGAGGCCTACAACACCGACGGCGGCTGGCTGAACTTCACCGAATCGGAACTCACCCGCGATCTGCTGTCTCTGATCGACAATGGCTGGCAGCGGGTCAAGATCAAGGTCGGAAAGGCCGATTGGCGCGAGGACGTTCGCCGGGTCAAAGCCGTTCGTGCCGCCATCGGCGACGACGTCACGCTGATGTGTGACGCGAACCAGCGCTGGGATCTGGCCACGGCCAGCCGCATCCTCCCGTTCCTGGAGGAGGCTCGCATGGATTGGGTAGAGGAGCCTCTGCACGCGGACGATCTCGGCGGACATGCGAAACTGCAGGGCTCGACCGTCCTCGATATCGCGGCGGGCGAGAGCATCTACTCATACCAGCAGTTCACGAGCTTCATCGAAGCCGACGCGTTCCGTGTGGTGCAGGTTGACGCGACTCGTGTCGGCGGCGTTACCGAGTGGCTCCAGGTCGCCGCGCACGCCGCGGCGAAGGGGCTCCGTATCGCCCCACACGCCGGCGACATGATGCAGGTACACCAGCACCTTGTTGGCACGGTCCTGTCTGAAGTTCCTCCGCTGATCGAGTACATCCCGTGGACGCAGGACGCTTTCCTGGAACGGAGCGTCGTCAGCGAGGGGTATCTCACTCGACCGCAGCTTCCAGGTGCGTCCACCGCAATCGACCCCATCGCTCGCTCCCGCTGGCAGATCGCCGGCGTCGGCGGGACCGTCAGTCTCTAATGGGTAGACCGAGCACGCTCGCGTTCGAATCAGAACTCACTGAGTCTGCTGTAACCGTCTCACAACGGCAAACATTGCGGCGCGCCCTTGCGCACGACGCCTCCCATTACCTGCTCGTTCCGGACGCAATCGTTACGCCGAAGACGACAGCGGAAGTCGCTCAAGTGGTCGCGGCCGCGCAGATGAGCCTGGCTCCGATCACGTTCCGTTCGGGGGGAACCAGCCTTTCCGGACAGGCGAGTACGCACGCCATTCTCGCCGACACACGCCGTCACTTCCGGCGCATCGACGTGCTCGACGACGGCGCGCGAGTACGAGTCCAGCCGGGAGCGACGGTCCGTCAGGTGAACGTGCGACTGGCAAGATTCGGCCGCAAGCTTGGGCCGGATCCGGCGAGTGAGATTGCCTGCACCATTGGTGGCGTCATCGCCAATAACTCGAGCGGCATGGCGTGCGGAACCGAACAGAACACGTACCGCACGCTCGAATCGCTCACCGTTGTCCTTCCAAGCGGGACAATAATCGACACGGCCGCCGCGGACGCCGATGAGACGCTTCGCGCAGCGGAGCCCAAGCTAGTCGCCGGCCTTCTGCGGCTTCGCGCGAAGTTGCGACGGGACCCGGTATTGGTCGCCGAGGTGCGCAGACAGTTCTCCATCAAGAACACGATGGGTTATTCGATCAACGCGCTCATCGATTTCGACTCCCCGGCCGAGATCCTCGCCCACCTGATCGTGGGCAGTGAAGGCACACTCGGGTTCGTTGCGGAGGCCGTCTTCCGGACCGTGCCGATACAGGCTCACGCTGCGACCGGCCTCCTAGTGTTCAATGATCTCGCCGGGGCGACAGCATCGCTTCCAGCCCTCGTCGATGCCGGATTCGCGACCATCGAGCTGATGGACGCACTGTCCCTCCGCGTCGCGCAGACCGAGGCGGACTGTCCGGAAGAGATTGCAGGGATCAGTGTGGAGGGGCACGCTGCGCTGCTGGTCGAACTGCAGAGCGCAACGGAGCCCGAACTCGACGGGCAGGTTCATCAGGTCACCGCACTTCTCAACACGTTGCCGCTCGCTACACCGGCAGTTCTGACACGCGACGCCGACAGTCGGGCGCGTCTGTGGCATGTGCGCAAAGGCTTGTACACAGCGGTCGCAGGCGCCAGGCCGAGCGCGACCACAGCTTTGCTCGAGGACATCGCGGTCCCCGTTGCCGAACTCCTGCCCACTTGCACAGAGCTCACGGCATTGTTCGACGAGTTCGAGTATGAGGGCTGCGTGATCTTCGGACACGCCAAAGACGGAAACATCCACTTCATGGTGAATGAACGCTTTGACGAGACAGGTGCCGTCGATCGCTACCGCCGTTTCACTGAACGAATGGTTGACCTCGTTCTCGCGCGCGGTGGGACACTGAAGGCTGAGCACGGCACAGGGCGGATCATGGCGCCGTTCGTACGGCGCCAGTACGGTGACACCCTCTACGTGCTGATGGTCGAGCTCAAACACCTGTTTGATCCGACCGGCATCTTCAATCCCGGCGTCCTCATCAACGACGACCCGACCTCGTACCTCAAAGACCTCAAAACGACACCGACAGTCGAGAGCGAGGTGGACCGCTGCGTCGAATGTGGATACTGCGAGTCTGCATGCCCGTCACGCGACCTCACGCTCACCCCGCGCCAGCGCATCGTGCTGCGCCGGGAGATGGAATCGGCCAGAGCCAACGGCGACACCGCGCTCCTTGAGTCACTCGAAGCCGACTACGAGTACGAAGGCGAAGAGACATGCGCCGTCGACGGCATGTGCGCCGTCGCCTGCCCCGTCGACATTAACACCGGTGACCTGGTGAGGCGTCTGCGCGCAGAACGGCAGGGAACTATCCCGAACGCGGTCGCGTCAGCAGCAGCACAGGCGTGGGGCCCAATCAGCCGCGCAGGAGCCGTCGCGCTGTCCGCCGCGAAGCCGTTGGCGGCGCTGGCAACTCCAGCGACCCACGTCGGACGGGCGGTGCTCGGCAAGGATCGCGTTCCGCTCTACGACGGGAAACTGCCCGCGGGCGGCCATGCGCGCAAGCGACTCGCCGGCGGCTCGCGAACGGACGCGGTCGCTGTCTACTTCCCCGCATGTGTCGGCACGATGTTCGGACCCGAGACGGGCGGGATCGGCGTGCAGGACGCTCTTGTGACGCTGGCGGATCGCGCAGGCGTCCGGCTGCACGTCCCGACGGGAATCGACAGCGTCTGCTGCGGCACCCCCTGGAAGTCCAAGGGCTTCGTGGATGGCTACGCCCACATGTCGCGAAGGACTGTCGACCTTCTGATTGAAGCTACCGACAATGGGCGAATCCCTGTCGTCAGTGACGCATCCTCATGCGCTGAGGGCCTAGAACTGATGGCCCGCTCCGCCGCTGAACGAGGGATCGTGCTTCAGATCATCGATTCGGTCGTATTCGCCGAGCAGTTCCTCGTCCCGAATTTGACGGTGACATCGCGCCTTGGCTCGGTCGTTATTCACCCAACCTGTTCCACCACCGCTCTGGGCAGCACCTCAGCGCTGCAAAGCGTCGCAAACGCCGTCGCGGACCGCGTCACCACCCCAGAGGACTGGGGGTGCTGCGCATTCGCCGGTGACCGTGGAATGCTCCATCCCGAATTGACAGCGGCGGCGACCGCGGCCGAAGCAGAGGCTGTTGTGGCGGAGACGTACGACGCGTACGTATCCTCCAACCGAACCTGCGAGATCGGCATGACAAGGGCAACAGGGAACCCCTACCGACACGTTCTGGAAATTCTCGAAGCAGCTACCCGGCCTGACTAGGAATACGTGACGACGTAAAGCAATAATGCTCTACTCGCCGGTACATCGTGTTGACGTAGCTTGATGACGGAAACTATTGTGGTCACAGGCGTTGCAGCTTTGTATTTTCGGGTCTCTCCGATGTTGATTCTCGGCATGCATGCCAGACAGGATCGATATCGGTGAGTGATACACAGGCATTGCACGGGTTGGCGGGATTCCCGCTCGACACCCCCGCGGTGGTCGACGTCTTCACGGAAGTCCTCAAACGAGGCCCGATCGCCCGCATCGAGATTGCCAAACGGACTGGCCTCTCTCAAGCAGCGGTGACCAAGGCGGTCGCGCCGCTCATCGTCCAAGGCCTTCTCTCCGCGCATGACAACATGCGTTTGACGCAGCCAGGCCGTCCGGTGCAGCCCATCAGCGTGAACGAACAAGCCCAGCTTGCGATTGGGGTGGAAGTTCGGGCAAACGAGATCTTCGCCGTCGCGACCACGATGCGGGCCAACGTCGTCCAGTCGGTCCACAGATCACTGCTCGGCACGACAGTGGACGCCGTAACCGATGCGATCGCCGCCGCGGTGAACACCCTGACGAAGGCGTTGGGCGCAGACGCGGCCCGCATCATGGGGGTCGGCGTTTCCGTCTCCGGCGACGTCGACAAGCAGACGGGGACCGTTCGGAGCTCGCCGAGGCTGAACTGGTCCGAGGTTCCCCTCGAACGCATCCTTCGTAACCGGCTGGACCTTCCGGTGATCATCGACAACGATGTCCGCGCTCTCGCGATCGCTGAGGAGTGGTTCGGGATCGGCGTGGACGCCGACTCATTTGCAATCGTGACGATCGGTGCCGGCATCGGCTGCGGCCTGTACATCAACGGCGACGTCGTAGAGGGTGCCTACGGAGTCGCGGGCGAGCTCGGGCACCTGCCGCTCGGTCCGAGCGATTTAGTGTGCTCGTGCGGCCGGAGAGGGTGCGTGGAGACAGTGGCCTCCTCCAGCGCTATCCTGCAGGCAATCCGCACCGCCAAGAACGACTTTCTGCTCTCGATGCGCGAAGCAGTGGAACTCGCCAGGTCGGGCGACACCGACGCAGTGGCGATCTTCGAGCAGGCCGCCCGCATCATTGGAACGGCGCTTGCCACGATGGCCAACCTTGTGGGTCCGAGCATCATCTTGGTCGCCGGCGAATCCGTGACCGATTTCGACCTGTACGAGCAGCGAATCCGCGAGAGCTTCGACGAGCACACTTTCTCCTCAGCGGGCGAATGTCAGATCATCACGCAATCGCACACCTTCGAGAACTGGGCACGGGGCGCAGCCGCATCGTTGATCCGCGCCAGCGTTCAACACGCGTGACAGCCAGCCACAGCTAGAAGTCGCCCGGCGCAGTCGGGCCGCTTCTCGTGGGACAGCTTGAGTATCAGAGCTCTTCTACCGGGCCAAGCCTGGGAAGACCTTGGATGATGATCGTAATGGTTCCGGGCACGGAGAATCGCGCTCCTATCCTCCGGTCGCCCCATCGATGGAAAGAAATGCCGCCGACCTCCTCCTGAGCAGCTGGACGGTGACGACGGCGAGGCCTGCTACGTCGTGGCACCTACCGCACTTGTCGCACGTTCGCTCCGTGATTCCTACGGGTGCGCCGCCCCTCCACCGTCCGGGCGGAGCCCCGCCGGTGGAGAGGCGGCTGCCTGAAGCCTCAGCGAGGTCAACTCTGTACGTTCTCGATCAATCTATCGATCGGAACGTCGCCGCACAGGTGGACGGGTATCCCCAGCTCGTCGAAGAGCGCAGCTTTGGCAAGCAGCGCGCGATCTGCCGAGTCGGCGTCCAGTGCGTAGGCGACCTGCAGATGATTGGCTTTGTGGCGAGCCATGAACTGGTCCCGTGTGACACCGTGTACGACCGCGTGAAGGATCGGCCATTCGGGATTCGTTGCAGCCCAGCGTCGCTCCGTCTCCTCCTGTGGAAGCTCGATCGCCGTGCTTCTGCCAAGGTCGACCTGCAGCTGTCCGTGCTCCAGGTAGACCCGAGACCATACGAACTCGCCTGGCTTCGAGATGCCGCGGATAGTGCCGCCTCCGGCAGGGAAGTAGACCGGCGATTGACGCCAGCTTTCTGCGCCTGCGTATCCACCTACCAGGTGGGATGGAGGAACAGCGCCGGAAATCTCGTAGACCCAGACGAATCGGCCCTCGAAGTCTTCGCCCCACCGAATGTCGTGAAGGGTGTTAGCAGGGTCAAGGCCGAGGGCATCCCAGACACGGTTGGTGATGAGGGTGTCCACCGCGACACCCTCATCGACCTCGTTGAAATGCGGAACGGCTGCCCCCGGAAAGAGCTCCCTTGAGCCATCGCGACTGCGGACGGGCGGACGCTCGACGTTGTTGAGGAGACCTTCGATGAGGTCCGAAGCGGGCACAAGATCCTTCAACCCCTGCTGGTACTGGATCCCGATCGCGTCAGCCCCGAAGTCGTCCGCGATGCGCAGTGCTGCGACGTACATTTTGCATTGCTGTTGAATCTGCGCGTCGGTCAGGTCAGTCTTTTCGTTGGGCCCGGTGATGAAGCGCAGCCCCTGCTCTTCAACCCACGCACGAACCGCGTCCGCCTCCGAATCCGAGACACGACGCATCTCGGCAAACAACGCGCTTTGGGATAGCCGCTCCTTGTAGATGCCGATCGGGTTGAGGAACTCGTCGTCGATGATGCCGTTGTACATTCCCATGCATCCCTCGTCGAAGACGGCAATGATCGCCTTCTCGTCCTTGAGCTGCCGGGCAAGCGCCTTTCCGAGTCGAACTTCCTCAGCGTCGGAGCCTTCCAGCGGCGGAAGGGCACGGACGTGTGAGGTGTCGTGCAAGATAGCGCCGGTGCGCAGCCACTCCTCGAGCCGCTCCAGCGCCCACTCGTCGCGGAAATCAACACTCCAGAGAGTTGAATACGGCTTGTCCATCTTGGTGAGTGAGGCGTTCAGTCCGAGCAGTCCGACAAGTCCCGGACGGTCTCCCGCGAAGTTGGCCGCCGTGAGGATTGGGCCTTGGTGGCTGCGAAGGCCGGCCAATACGTGGTGGCTGTACTGCCAGATCGACTCGGCTACGATCAGCGGCGCGTCTAGCGGCACCTCCCGGAAGACGCGGATCCCCATTGCTTGGCTGGAGATGAAACCGTGGCCGGTCTCAGGGTCGACGTCGTGGGCGCGCACTACTGACCAGCCCAGTCGCTCGATCGCGGCGCCGATCGCCCGTTCAAGTTCGACCTGGGTATCCCAGCCGGCGGTGTTCGACGACTCTCTGAGGTCGCCGCTCGCCACGAGGTACACCGTCTTGGGCTTTGCGGTGGGCCGTTCCAGAGTGGCGGGAAAATGGTAGGTCATGCGACTCCTTCGTCGTTGGTGTGGTGGTCGTCAACGCAGGAATGCGGCAGCGACGCCGGCGTCGACAGGTACATGCAGCCCGGTCGTGTGGCTCAGATCCGAAGAGCAGAGCACAAACACTGCGTTGGCAACGTTCTCGGGTAGGACCTCGCGTTTGAGGAGTGTCCGCTGCGCGTAGTATTTGCCGAGATCGTCCTCGGGAACGCCGTATACCGCGGCCCGTTTCGCCCCCCAGCCATTCGCGAACATCCCCGAACCGCGCACGACGCCGTCCGGGTTGATTCCATTCACCCGAATGCCGTTCCCTCCCAGTTCGGCAGCCAATAGTCGGACCTGATGAGCCTGGTCCGCCTTTGCGGCCGAGTATGCCAGATTCTCCGGGCCCGCGAAGATCGAATTCTTCGACGAGATGTAGATGATGTCGCCGCCGAGTTTCTGATCAATAAGGACTCTCGCTGACGCCTTCGAAACTAGGAACGAGCCCTTGGCCATAACGTCATGCTGGATGTCCCAGTCTGACTCGGTCGTGTCGAGCAGAGATCGGGCCAAGACGAGGCCGGCATTGTTGACTACCAGGTCGAGTCCGCCGAACGCGAGCACAGCGGCCTTGACGGCACCAGCCACTTCGTCTTCGTTTGTCACGTTCGCGGCAACACCGATTGCCACATCCGTGTCGCCGATTTCTGCTGCCGCTGTCTGAGCCTTCTCCAGATCCAGGTCAGCGATGACAACACACGCGCCCTCCGCTGCAAGTCGCTGAGCGACCGCCTTGCCAATACCGCCAGCCGCCCCGGTGACCAAGGCGATGCGTGTAGCTAACGGTGCGGGCTTGGGAGCTCGGCTGAGTTTCTCCTCTTCGAGGCTCCAGTACTCGACTCTGAACTTTTCCGACTCCGGTATCGGCTGATACGCCGATAACGCCTCTGCGCCTCGCATCGCGTTGATCGCATTCACGAAGTACTCGCCGGCCACACGAGCGGTCTTCTTGTCCGCACCCCAGCTGAACATGCCAACTCCCGGGACGAGCACGATCGCTGGGTCCGCACCGCGCATCGAAGGAGAATCAGAGGTGGCGTAGCTCTCGTAGTAGGTCGCGTACGCGTCACGATATTCGGCGTGTAGCTGCGCGAGTCGGTCTACGACGTCATCCAACGGCGCAGTCGGCGGCATGTCGAGCACCAACGGTCGGATCTTGGTTCGCAGGAAGTGGTCAGGGCAGCTCGTCCCCAGAGCTGACAGTCGTGGGTGCTCGGTGGAAGCCAAGAATTCGAGCACCTCTGCGCCGTCGGTGAAGTGCCCAACCTGGGCCCGGTCGGTGGAGACAAGGGCGCGGATATGCGGAATGAGCTCTGCGGCGCGAGCTCGGCGGTCGAGAGGTTGAAGCGCCTCGTATTCAGCGAGACGCGGACCGAAGGGGAGCGACCTTCCGTGCTCGGCGATGTAACGCTCGGCTGTTCGGATGATCCAAAGGCTGTTGGTCTCAACCTCCTCGCTTGAATCTCCCCAAGCGGTGATGCCATGACCACCGAGGATGGCGCCGATTAGTCCAGGATTTGAGGCCTTAAGCTCAGAAACTTCGAGTCCGAGCTGGAATCCGGGGCGTCGCCAGTCCACCCACGCGACACGCCCGTTGAAGATCTTCGCGGTCAGTTCCTCACCGTCTGCCGCAGTCGCGATTGCGATACCCGCATCAGGGTGCAGATGGTCGACGTGTGCCGCGTCCACGAGGGCGTGCATGCTCGTGTCGATCGACGGTGCTGCACCGCCCTTGCCGTGTCGGACGTACTCGAAGGCTGAGACCATCTCGTCATCGTGGTCCGGACCGGGATACACCTGTTTGAGTGCTCGGAACCGATCCAGCCGCAGCACCGCGAGGCCGCTCTCGGTCAGCGTCCCCAGGTCCCCGCCAGACCCTTTCACCCAGAGGAGCTCGACTTCTTCTCCCGTGACGGGATCGACGCCCCGTCCCTTGGCAGACGTGTTGCCACCGCCGTAGTTGGTGACCGTGTGATCGGAACCGAGACGGTGCGATCGCTCGATCAGAGCATCCTGAGGACTGTGAGTCATCGTTGATTCCCTCGTTCGTTCGAGACGCGAAGCCGAAACCTCGCAAGCTTGACGGTCACACTAGGCGGCGAGAACGCCGCAGGTCAAGCAAAAACTTACGAATGAAAGCACAATCGAAATCAATTCGTAAGTTCTTGTTGACTTTCAGCTTCGGAGTTGACACAGTTCACTTTCGAAGCGGAGCTCGCTTTTCGTCAACGAAGTCGAGGAGAAACACCTGATGCCAGAACGGGCCGAAATCTTTCGTGAGGAGGTCATCCTCCGCGAGTTGCGCACGAACCGTCGCGTCACAGTCCGCGACCTCGCAGAGCAGCTCGGCGTCTCTGAAGTGACCATCCGAAAAGACTTGGACACGCTCGAAGAACGCTCGCTCCTGCGTCGCGTCCGTGGTGGAGCTGTCACCTCGGGCGGGGAGGAAGGCGCCTTCACGGATCGGATGCGTGTCGACGCCGGCGTGAAGCGAGCGATCGCGCGTGAGGTCGCATTGCAGATCGACGACGGTGACACCATTGCGCTCGACTCGTCGACAACCTCGTACTACCTCTCGCAGGAGCTCGTCGACCGCGACAACCTCATCGTCGTGACGTTCGGGTTGCGTGTCGCTCTCTTCCTGCTCGAGCAGACCAACGCCACTGTCGTCCTCCCCGGTGGCGTCGTCCGACGCGCGTCCGGCGGCATGGTCGGATCATTCGGCGGCGCACTCGAAGGCCGTGGACGGATCGCGAAGGGGTTCTTCGGCACTGCTACCGTCTCCGACACCCTCGGGATGCTTGAGCTCTCCCCCGAGGAAGCCGCCACGAAGCGCGCCCTTGTTGCATCGTGCGACGAGATCCATGTCTCGTTCGCCTCTGCGAAGATCGGCCGCTTCGGTCTGACCTCGTACGCCGCCCCCAACGAAGTGACGCGCCTCTACACGGATGAGAAGGCGAGCGACGACTTTGTTGCCACATGGGGGCGTATCGGCGTGGACGTTGTGCGAGTAGCGGACACCTACGCGCTCGCGGACATCGCGATCCCAGACGTTGAGAGCCCCAACATGCTCACTGGGGGCGACTCATGAAAGAGATCACCGTCGCGGCCATTGACCTGGGCGCCGAGAGCGGACGAATTGCTGCCGCCACGTTCGATGGTGCACGTATCGCGCTGGACATCGTCTCCCGATTCCCGAACTCACCACGGACTGAGGACGGTCGGCAACGCTGGGACTTTGACGCTCTCTCCGAGAACGCTATGTCCGGACTGCGGCATCTCGGAACAAGCAAGGTAGTCGCATCTGTCGGAGTCGACGGGTGGGGCGTCGATTTCGCTCTCCTTCGGCACGGTGAGCCAGTTGAAGCACCGCTGACGTACCGCGACGCCGGCCGGCATCAGGCACGGCTCCGGGCGATCGAGCGCTGGGGGACGCTGCCGTTCTTCGACGCAAGTGGCGTCCAAGTACTCGGAATCAACTCGATCTTCGCGCTCATCGATGACGCGGAACGACGCCCCGAGTTGCTACGGGATGCGGAGCTGCTCCTCATGATCCCGGATCTCCTCCACCATCGAATGAGCGGAAGCGTTGTGACGGAGTACACGGCGGCCACGACGACCGGAGCGTTCGACGTCAACAGCGGCCGTTGGGCGTCCGCTTTCCTCGAACGACTAGAGGTACCGACACACTTTCTACCGGAGGTGGTCCCGCCTGGCACCGGCCTCGGATCGCTGCGCATCGCCGACCCGACTGACGGTCTGCTTCGAACGCGTGTCATCGCGCCCGCTGCGCACGACACCGCAAGTGCCGTCGTCGCAATACCCCGTCTGACCGGATCGACCATGTTCATCTCCTCCGGCACCTGGTCGTTGACAGGTGTCCTTATCGAGCGTCCGAACCTCAGCCGTGCCGCATTCGAAGCCGAGCTGGCGAATGAGGGAGGCTATGACGGAACTGTTCGTTTTCTTCGCGACATCGTCGGTCTGTGGGTCCTTCAGGAGTGCCGGAGGCAGTGGCGTCGGGAGGGCACCGAAGTCAGCTATGACGAATTGGTGTTCGAGCTTGATCGGGTTCGTCCGCTCGGCGCTGTGGTGGATCTTCGACGCCCAGAGTTCCTCGAGGCCGGAGACATGCCGAAGCGAATCCAGGAGGCGTGCCACGAGGCTGGCATGCCTGTTCCCGACACCGTTGGGGAGATCGGCCGGGTAGTCGTCGATTCGCTTGCGCTTGCGTACCGGAACGTGCTTGACGACCTCGAAAGAGTCACCGGGGTGCGGATCGATTCCATTGCCGTCGTTGGCGGGGGGACCAGGAATACGGCTCTGCAGCAAGCAACCGCCTCTGCGACGGGCCGACCTGTGACTTGTTGGTCCGACGAAGCGACAGCTCTCGGCAACGCGGCAGTCCAGCTCGCCGCTTTGGGCGAGCTCGACGGCATTGATCAGATCTGGGAAGTCACGGAAGCGAGCTCTTCGCCTCGGACCTACCTGCCCGAGTTCACGGCGGACTGGGATCTGGCCGCCGCCCGGCTCGCTTCGCTCTCACACCCTTCTACCCACCAATCGGCCACTGCGCCGGGAATGGCGGAATCCGCATGAGTACACGTTGGCAGCCGGAACTGATCAGTCCCGAGCTTGTCGGGCTCTCACAGTCGCTTGGCGATCCGGCTAAAGATCTCGTCATCCTCGCAGAGGGCAACACGTCCGAACGGCTCAATGAGACTCACATCGCCGTGAAGGCATCCGGGTCGTTCCTCTCCGACGCGACGGCAGAAGATTTTGTCGTCGCCGACATCGAAGCACTCATGGCGGTGATTGACGACCCCTCCTCAACCCAAGCTGATCTCTCAGCGATACTCGACGCCGGCGAGCACAACGGTAACCAGCGTCGCGGGTCGATCGAGGCGCTCGTCCACGCTGCTGTCCATGCGATCGCACCGGCCAAGTACGTCGGCCACACGCACCCGACGCCTGTCGTCTCTCTCTTAGCGAGCGTGCACGCAGCCACGGCGTTTGACGAGTGGGTCTATTCGGATGAAGCCGTGGTGATCGGCAAACCACTGTACGTGCCGTACGCCGAACCGGGCATTGCTCTGGGTCGTGTTTTCGCCGAACGGCTTCGGACGGCTATCGCCACTGGAGGCGAGGCCCCGTCGCTGATTCTGCTGGGCAACCACGGCATCGTCGCGAGGGCGAACTCTGCGCAGGCTGTCGAGGCGATCACCCTGATGGCGGTGAAGGGTGCTCGAATCAGATTGGATGCGCTGTCCATCGGTGGCGTCGCCGGCCTCGGCGCCGACACCGTCGGCCACTACTTTGAGCGCGCGGACATGGCTGAACGTCGCCGAACGCTGGCAGGTCTCTCATGACGGCCCGTCCAGGAGGGTCTCCGGACTATGCCCTCGACGTTCGAGGGGTTACGAAAACGTTCGGCGCCGTGAAAGCCGTTTCCGAGGTCAGCTTCTCTATCGCTCCGGGCGAAGTCGTTGCACTCGCGGGCGAGAACGGTGCGGGCAAATCGACAATCAAGAACCTCATCGGTGGGCTCATTCACCCGGACTCGGGCGAGATCCTGATCAACGGGGGCCCGCAGGGTACGAGCGTGGCGGACCTCCGTTCGCAGGGTGTGACGACGGTGCACCAAGAGATCAGCCTGTTCCCACACCTGTCGGTTGCAGAGAATGTGCTTCTGAACCACATGGACCGATACCCGGCCCTGGGTCTCAGCCCCCGGCGGATGCGTGCGGACGCGCTCCAGTACCTGGATCAGGTCGGCGCACATTTCGACCCGGCCGTCACCGTCGCTGACCTGTCGACCGGCCAGCGCCAGCTCGTGGAGATTGCGAAGGCGCTGGCAGACGAACCCCGGATTTTGGTTCTCGATGAACCGACGTCATCTCTCAACCTTGCTGAACGCGCGAAGGTTGCGGAGCTCGTTGAACGCCTCAGCGCAGACGGGGTCGCCATCCTGTACATCGGCCATTCACTCGACGAGCTGTTCCAACTCAGCCATCGGATCGTCGTCATGCGCGACGGGGCGAAGGTCGCTGACCAGCCCACCGGTGAGCTGACCCGAGCCAGGCTAGAAGAACTCATGGTGGGCCGGGAACTCGCCGCCGGCTACCCCGAGTTGGCACCCCATCAGGAGCGGGTTGCCCTGTCGGTTCGTAACCTCGGCGACGGCGGCACGGTGTCCGACATCAGCTTCGACATTCGCGCTGGCGAGGTTTTCGGTCTGGCGGGGCTGATGGGAGCGGGACGGACAGAGGTCGCCCGCGCGATCTTCGGTCTCGCCCAGAGGACGGGAGCAGTCACCGTTCACGACGACCCGATCGCCGACAATCCTCGGGCGGCGATCTCCGCCGGCGTTGCGTTCGTCACCGAGGATCGTCGCGACGAAGGCATCTATATTGAACGGCCCATCCGGGAAACCCTGAACTCGGTCGTCCTCCCTGTCCGCATTCGTGCGCTCGGCATCATCGACAAGAAGGCCGAACGGAAGAACGCTGCGGCTCGAGCCCAGGAGATGCAACTGACCGCTCGCGGCGGCCTGGAGGCAAATGGCGGCTCTCTCAGCGGCGGCAACCAACAGAAGGTCGTCATCGGCAAATGGCTGACATCCGCGCCTCGGGTGCTCATCCTCGACGAGCCAACGCGAGGGATCGATGTCGGCGCGAAAGCGGAGATCTATCGGGCGCTCGTCGCGTTAGCTGCGGAGGGAATGGCGGTCCTGCTGATCAGCAGCGAGATGGAGGAAGTGATCGGCCTGAGCCATCGCGTCGGTGTGATGGCTCAGGGTCGTCTCGCCGGAATCGTCGACCGTAGTGAAGCCGACCAGGCGCGCATCATCCGACTCGCAACCGGAGGGGCTGCATAATGACCCAGACACGACGCCCAGCGAACGCCGTCTCGCGGTTCGTGATCGAATACCCGCTGATCCCTATCGGCGTGGCTCTGATCGTCCTTTTCTCGCTGCTCCAACCTCATTTCTTCAGCGTCACGAACCTGGTGAACATACTCACCCAGTCGAGCGTCCTGCTGATCGCCGCCACGGGGATGACGTACGTGGTCCTCACCGCGGGGATCGACCTCTCCGTCGGCGCGATGATGTTTCTCGCCGCTGCTCTCGTCGCCGCGCTGCTCACCGCGGGTGTTCCGCCAGTTCTGGCCGTCATCCTCGCACCACTTCTGACGATCATCCTCGGTGCGTTCAACGGGACCCTGGTAGCGAAAGCAGGGGTGCCGGCGATGTTGGTCACACTCGCCACACTGCAGGTATTCCGCGGGATCGGCGGGCATCTCACCGAGCAACAGAGCATCGTGCTGCCCGCGGAAGTCCGCTTCCTCGGGACAGGTGACGTCCTCGGTATCCCTCGCGCCGTGATCGTGGCCGCGATCGTCGTCGCGGTCGGAAGCTACGTATTGCGCCGCACGCGGTTCGGTCGGCATGTACAAGCGCTCGGCTCAAATCCGAACGGCGCTTGGAACGCTGGCCTGCCTGTGTCCGGGTTGCTCATCGCTGTCTACTCCGTCGCCGGCCTCTGCGCGGGCATCGCCGCTACGGTCCAGATCGGACGTCTCGGCGCGGTGCAGCCCACCCTTGATCTTGGGTTCGAGCTGACCGTGGTAACAGCCGTCGTACTCGGAGGAACCAGTTTGAACGGCGGCCAGGGCACCGTATTCGGCACCGCGATCGGGGCAATCATCCTGACGGTGGTGGAGAACGGGCTTGTCCTCTCCGGCGCGTCACCTTACCTGTTCGACATCGTCAGAGGAGCAGTGCTGCTCGCCGCGATCGTCGGCGCAGGCATCCCAAAGCAACTGGCCGCGTTCCTCACGCGGAGGGGAGGTGCACGCGCCCCAGTCACTTCCTGAAGTCCGCATCACATTTCCCGAATGCACCGACTCCCTATTGGAGGATCATCAATGAAGCTGACCAAGACCGCAGGCGTCGTAGCCGCGGCCGCCACCCTGCTCCTGCTTGCAGGGTGCGGCACCACACAGAACCAAGCCGGCACCGGCTCGTCAGACGACAAGCTCACCATCGGCGTTAGTTTCGACCTCGTCAACGACATCCGCAGCGCGGAACTTGCAAGTATTAAGGACGCCGCGAAGAAGCAGGGTGACACTGTCGAATTCGTCTCGGCGGACCAGGACGCTCAGAAGCAGGCGTCGCAGATTCAGGACCTCGTGCAGACGAAGAAGGTCGACGCCCTGATCGTCATCGCAGCGAACAACGACCAGATCGCGTCCTCGATTGCGCTTGCGAACTCCGCAAAGGTTCCCTTCATCGCCATTGACCGTGCGGTCAGCGGCGGGGACGTGACCTTCCAGGTCACCGGAGACCCGGTTGCCGACGGGAAGCTGGCGGCGAAGGAAGCCCTCGCCGTCGCTGGTGACAACCCCACGATCATCCAGCTGGTGGGCGCGCTGACCGACCAGAACGCGATCGGCCGCCGCGACGGATTCACCGACGGGGTCAAGGCGGCCGGAAAGACTGTCGCCGCTGAGGTTCCCACCGATTGGGACCCGAGCAAGGCGCTCGACGGCACGTCCAACGCCCTGCAGGCGAACCCTAAGGTCAACACAATCTTCATCCCGTCTGACTACCTGCTTCCGTCGGTGCAGTCGGCTCTGCAAGCGGCGGGCAAACTCAAGCCGGTTGGCGATCCCGGACACATCACCATTGTGACGATCGACGGCGACCCGAATGGCTGCAAGGCGATCAAGGACAAGACGATCGACTCCGACATCGTCACTCCGGTCGACAGCTTCGGAGAGCAGGCAGTCGCTGCTGCGCACACTGCACACGGCGGCAAGAGCGTCAGCCCGGCGGAGGCACAAGTTGCTGGCTTCGCCCTTAACCAGGCGAACGCGTCCACGACGCTCAGCAAGACCTGGGGCTGCAACACCAAGTAGATACTGAGTTCTCCCTGCGGGTACGCAACGCGCTGACCCGCAGGGAGACCCTCTTCTGAAGGCGAATGAGAATGTCAACACTGAACCTCCCCCGCTCGCTCACGTGGGCTCGCGAGCTGACCATGCTGCCCGTGCTCGTGGTGCTGGTGATCGCACTCGCCGTCTTCGAGCCAACTCTGCTTAGCCCCGGCAATCTGCTCAACGTCCTCAGCCAGTCAGCCGTCGTCGCGATCGCAGCGATCGGCGCCACGTTCGTCATTCTCACCGGCGGTATCGACCTGTCTGTCGGAAGCACCATCGGTGCGTCCGGCGTCACCGCGGCGGCTGTCATGCAGGCGACCGACAGCATCGCGCTCGGTGTGATCGCGGGACTCGCTGTCGGATGCGTCGTCGGGCTGCTCATGGGCATCCTGATCAACCGGTTGAACCTTGTGCCGTTCGTCGTCACCCTCGCCGGTCTCTTCATCATCGCCGGTGCGACCACCCTTCTCTCAAACGGCGCCACGATCTCCCATCTGCCGACGGCGTTCACCGGTATCACCGTGACGACGTTCCTGGGTATACCCATCCCGGTGTTCATCGCCGTCATCCTCTACATCGTCGCCCAGTTGGTGCTCAGCACCACCGTTTGGGGTCGCCGCCTGGTGCTCCTCGGAGCGAGCCGCAAAACATCGACGATCAGTGGAAGCGCTGTCGGCCGGGTCGAGATCTCCGCCTATATGGTCGCCGGGCTCTTCGCGTCAATCGCTGGAATCGTGCTCACCGCTGGCCTGTTCGCCGCGAACGCGAGCATGGGAACGAACATGCTGCTCAACGTCATCGGCGCCGTCGTGATCGGTGGCACAAGCCTCTTCGGCGGTCGCGGCAGCGTCGCACGCGCCGCGATCGGTGTCCTCCTTCTCGGGTTCCTTGCAAACGGCATGAACCTCATCGGCCTGGCCAGCTATGACCAGGTTGCTGTCACAGGACTCGTGATCCTGGCCGCGGCGAGCCTCGATGCCGCCCTCCACAGGCGCAGACGCTGACCCAGATCGGGTGCCGCGAGTCGGTGCCGAGAGGAGCGGGACCACGCATATGCGCGATTCGGACGAGTCGTCTGTCAGTGTCACGCCCGTCATTTCGGTGCAGACGAGCTGGCTGCGAAGTTTCCTCGCTGTCGCTGATCGTGGAGGGTTCGGCGCCGCGACGGCGTCGCTGCATCTATCGCAATCACGTGTGAGCGCCCACATCGCTGCCCTTGAGAACGCTGTCGGTGTGACATTGTTTGACCGCAAAGCACGTCCTACACGGCCCACCCCCGCCGGCGAACTTTTCCGTGAGCACGCGCTGGCTGCGATTCAGGAGTTGCGGCGCGGCGCGGAGGCAGCGCGAAGCACACTTGACCATGTGGTAGGTCATGCGCGGATCGGCAGCTATCCGGGTCTGAGTTCGACGTTTTTGCCGTCTGTTCTTCGCGAGCTGCAGAACAGGCATCCGGACATCACCGTGGAATTGGTTGAGGGAACATCCGCCGCTCTTGAAGAGATGCTGGTCGAAGGTGCCGTCGATATCGCCTTTCGGCCGGAACTGCCTCGCGTGCAGGATCCGACTCTCCGTTTCCGTTCGCTCTGGCGTGAAGACATCGTCGCGGTCATGCGTGCCGATGATGACCTCGCGAGCGTTGACACTGTCGACGTTCAGGACCTCAGTGCGCGCACACTCATCGGTAACCCGGCCGACGCCGGCGACGACGGCGGAGGGTTTGGTCTGCTTCGGTCGCTTGGGGACGGAACTAGTGGGACCGAGGTGGCGTACGTGACCGACCAGCCGGCGATGTTGGTCGCTCTTGTGCGTTCACGGTTCGGCGTCGGATTGATCAATCGACTCGCTCTCGACTCGATGAACACTGCCGGGCTCGAGGTCCGACCTGTCTCTTCACCTACCGCGGTGAGGAAGATTGCCGTCTTCTGGAAGAATCAGCGATCGGGTGTCGCCGTGGTGAAGGCTTTGTTGGAGGCGCAATCCACTTCTTCGCTTCCGCTCGGTGTGCTCCCGCCGGCGTAACTCCCCCACGGTGCCGACACGAAAGGGGTGGCCACCGCAGTCGATGGCCACCCCTGTGTTCTCTTGTGTCGATCAGACGATGAAGTCGAACTCCTCCCACGGTCCGATCGCCGTTCGGTTGGCGATCAGTGCGGCCGCCCCGGCGGAGTCAGCACATACGTACATGCTGTTCGATTTCGCTCGGAGGCTGACGCTGCCGTCGGCGTTGAATATGAGATCGAACTTCTGCGCGGTCCCGATCGTCGTGCTGTTCGCGATCAGAGCGGTTGTGCTGTTGGCTGCGGTCACGTACTGGTTGTTCGCATGTGATCGGAAGCTGACCGTTCCGTCTGCGTTGTCGACAAGGTCGAACGTCTCCCAGACGTCCGTGTTGACTGTATGTGCGATTAGCGGCTGCGACCCGGAGCTTTCGGCGGTGACGACGGTGCCGTTGGCGTGCGCGCGAAGGGCGACCGCTGGACCGGTGATGCGCCATTTCTGGTTCGTGCCGTTACCGCACGTCCACAAGCGAACGTTCGTGGCCGATCCGGGGTCCGCGTCGAGGCAGAGTTTCGAGTCGACTCCGCGGATCGTCCCGTCGGAGAAGAACAGCCATTTCTGGTTCGCGCCTCCTGTGCAGTTCTGGATGTCTACCTTGGTCCCGTTGGTCTTTCCTGATCCGGCCGCATCGAGACATTTCGTGCCGGTGTAGGTCGTGATCGTGTTATTCGCTTGCCGCGTCCACTGTTGATTCGCGGCGTTGGTTGGCGCCGCCACCTGCAACTGCGTGCCGTTTGTCTGTGACGAGCCTGGGACGTCGAGGTTCTTGTTGTAGGAGACGCTTCGGATGGCTGTCTTCTGGGTGCCGAGACCACCCCACGCCCATTGGAGCCGGTCGACCGCGGTCGTGTTTGGTGTCCACAGCGGCACGTTGTCGCTGGAGCTGGTGAACGCGTTGTAGAGCCGAAGCAGGTCGAGTGTGTCGTGGTCCGGTGTCGTTGTGCGGCCACCGATGACGTGGCACCAGATCGAGCCGAGGTGATACTGCCGGGCGACGTCGGTGATCGCCCTCAGGTAGGCGACTTCCTTGTCTGAGGTGGCTGTCGGCTGCGCATCGAAGTCAACGCTTGTGTCGGCTGACGCCCCGAACTCTTCGATGACGGTCCGGCTCGAGCAGTTCCCCATGTACGTTGTGATGTCGTTGACCCAGTCGGCGTATGTGCGCGACCCGTACGGGAACGCGTAGCGGTGCATGGCCAGGTAGACGCCGTTGAAACGGGTGTCGTTGCACAGCGGGCGCAGGTCGGATCCCCAGCCGCCGCCGTCAGCCTGGGCACCCTCGATGAAGAGGCGGTCACTCGGGATGCCGTTGGAGTTCTCCCGCGCGATGAAGGTCGCGGCGAAGTTCAACCATTCGGGGGTGGTGAAACCGATCGGCTCGTTGATCGGATCGAAGTACACGAGGCCGTTGGTCTTGTAGTGCGCGGACACGGTGTCCCACATCTGGTTCCAGGCTGGTAGCAGGCTGGTTGGGACCATGTTGGTACCGTCTTGCGACCAGTACGTGAGGATGACCCGGAAGCCCCGTCCGAGCGCCGCGTCGATGACGCCGTAGTAGCTGTCCCACTGGGCGGTGGCGGGGTTCATCGGGAGGCGAACGGTGTTGGCGCCGAGGTGGTTTTGGAATGCAGAGAACACGGCATCGGCTTTCGACTTCATGGTGTTGTAGTCGTCGCTGGCGGATAAGCCCTGCAGGACGAGCCGGTCGGGGGTGAAGTTGTCTCCGAGCCGCGACCAATGGACCCCGTGGAACTGGCTTGGGTTGAGGGGTAGGTCAGCGTGGGCGGGAGCGGCGTTCCCACTGGCGAGCGCGGCGGCCGGGAGCGCGAGGGCGAAGGCGAGCGCCGCCGCGATCACGAGTCGTGCACGTCGGCTCTTATGGGGAACGGGCTGGCCGGGATATTCCAGGATGCCCCTGCGGGCCTGACGATTGCGTATGCCGAGCATGAGTTCTCCTTCGAACTGCGCAGGTTGGACAGTGATGAAGGTGACCACGCGAGACCTGGTTCACCCTCATTCGCGAATGTATTCCCGACGTCGGCGGGGCACGACGACGACTTCCAGAGCGAATCCATCTGTCAAACAGATGGGGTACCAGATGCCGCCAAGCGAGGTGTCAAGGCCGGTCGGCTCCTGCTGCTTAGCGTTGCCGCGGATGACAGGCACGACGAAGACGTCTGACCGGCACGACGAAGACGTCTGACTGGCACCGATGGATGCGTCCGCAAATCGCAGTCTCAGCGTGCGGGTGCTGAGCTGAGGACGAAAAAAGTGTATGCAGTCGCCGGGAACACTGGTGCCCTATCTCGGCCTTATTCGGGCTTTTGGGCGCTGCCTGGGCACGATGCCAGGTGGGTCCTCGGTTGCGACACGCCGCGGGGTGCTGCGGGTTTTCGTTCGAGGCACGTCCTTAGCTGTCGGTCGCCTTCACGCGGTGGAAGTTGGCCAACCGTGTTGCATACGGCAACGTTCGAATTGTTCGACCGCCCAGATTTAGTTGGCTGCGGCAGTTCCCCCAGGTGGTCGCCGACCACGGTTTCGGACCTCGCTTACCGGAGTGCCAGGACTACACCGAGCCTAGATAGTTCTGGTGGTAAGACAGCTGGTTTCCTTACCGCCATTGGGATATCAACCATGACTACCCGATTTCCGACGCAACTATCGCCCTCGCGCTATGCACGCCTATTCCGACGATCGGCGATTCGCCCAAACCAGCGTCGAACGACAGATAGTTGAATTGCAGTGAGTTGGCCACCAGCCGACAACCATCGGGCGACGCTTACCTGCAGTACGGGGCAGAAGTGCAGAGACGCCTGCCCCCACGCGTCGTCCGGTCCGGTAACGTGCAGTCAACAGAAAGGGAACTCGTGAACCCGACAAGTTCCGCTCTCCACCGAGCTCTCGGCCTGCCCCCTCGACCGCTTGAGTTCGACGACATTGTCAACGCTACGGCGAATCAGTTGCCGGAATCAGGGGAGCTCGACTGGAAAGCGGAGCTCCCAAAGTACGAAGGCGGTCCGAGCGAATTCGCGAAAGACGTCACTGCGTTCGCAAATGCAGCCGGCGGGCTCCTCGTCTACGGCGTGGCCGACAACGGCCACATCAAAGGAATTCAGACAGCGAACATCGACGCTGAGATCAATCGACTCCAGCAGCAGCTAGCGACACGAGTTCGACCGTACCTGGTCGGCATCGACTACCAGACCGTGGTCGGCGCGGACAAGACGCTCCTTCTCGTTCACGTGCCGGCAAGCGCGGCCGCACCACATCTCGTGTATGAGCAGAACGCTGTCACCGATGCGAAACGGCCAAGCGTGGTACCGCTGCGCGTGAACACCCGTACCGAATTTCTCGACGAGCGTCAGCTCGCAGAGGCATACCGGCGACGATTCCAGACAACGGATGATCGTCGTGTTCGCGTGGCGGAATTGGCCGCGTTCGCAGCCGATCAGATGACATTGTCGGCACCGAAGTCCGCTTGGCTTACGTTCGTTGCCACACCGGTCATCCCCGAACTTCGCGAACCGATCGGCCGCCACGAAGTGCTGGGAATGGCGACCGCCGCATTGACTCGAGCGTCAGAAATGCGCAACAACGTGGTGGGATTCGGGAGTGTGCTGAACGCGCTGTCCCGGTCCGCTGTTCTGAATCCGCGCGTGGGATTGCGGTGCTGGGTGGCATCAAACGCTGTAGCCGACGCGGACCGCAACGAGAACCGACCGACATACTTGGAAGTCCACCACGATGGGTCAACGGTGCTCGTCGTGAACGCTTCGTGGAACGTGGACAACACGACCGCCGACCAGGCGGTCATCGTCTCGTCAATGTTGGTCGATGACGCAGCGATCGAATTCGTGGCATTTGCGTCCGTGACCGCAGCCAAGCAAGCACCAGGTTCGGAGCTGCTCGTTCAAGCGGCGATCACTGTCGCCGACTCGAACAAACCACTTGCCGCGATTGACACCGCGAGTGGGAGCGGAGTTGAACGGCAGTGGTCACGACGGATCCCGAGAGTTCAAACCGTAACGACGGCGGCGCTGCCCGCGCCCGATGTCGACGATTTGCGGACGGTCTCATACGAACTCGCCTCTGGAGTGTTGAACCAGTTCGGGTTGGACTCCTACCTGTCCCGACCAACCCACCAGTAGCCCCCAGCAACAGGCGGGGTCGACTCCACGAACCCTGAGCCGCGGGCGCCCACCCCTTGGGCGCCCGCGTGTACGTTGCGTGGTCTCTCGCCGTCGCGACGACCTCGCTCCACGCCCGAGCGTGCAGACCTATTTCCTGCTCTAGCCTTCGATGACGGTTACATCAGTGAGGGTGGGCTTCCCGTCGTTCTCGTAGCGAGTAAAGACGGTGTTGGCGAAATGGGGACCGACGAGAACCGTCCCTGGTGCGGAGACGACTTCGACGACGCGGTGCCGTGCGATGATCGCGTTCTCGACGGAGAGGTCGCCAGCCCACGACAGGGTGGGGTGCAGGACCTCCGCAGGGCAGTGGGTGGCGTCCCCGACTACGAAGGCTGCACTGCGGGTCCCTTGCACGCTGAACGAGAAATGCCCGGGAGTGTGGCCGGCGGTCGAAATCGCGGTGATCTGCGACGTGGGCTGTTCGCCTTCCTTCAGGTGATGGATGCGGCGACTGATGATCTCCAGCTCGGTGGGTCGCGGGCCGGTGAGGCGCCCCTGGTTCTCCGGCCGAGTCCAGAAGTTCCATTCCTCCGATCCGACCCAATATTCGGCGTTCGGGAACGTGGCTGCCGCCTCCTCGGTGCCGTCGCTGATCCAGCCGACATGGTCTGCGTGGAGGTGGGTGATGAGGACGGCGTCGATCTCGCCGGGTTGGACGCCGACAGAGGCAAGGTTCCTCAACAGCGTGCCGCCCTTCATGTATCCAAGCTTGGTGGCGCCCGGTGCGGAGGTGTCGATTGTTCGGTCGCCGATGCCGGCGTCGATAAGGACGGTTGCGGTGGGTGTTCTGACGAGGATGGCGCCGGCGCTGAGAACCAGCATTCCGTCGGCGTCGGTGACGTCCAGGCCGTCGGCGTACAGGTCGTCGTTGCCTCGTGGGTATGCCACGTTCGGGTCAACGATGATTTCGCCATCCGGAATGTGAGTGATTGTGACACCGCCGAGGTCCAGTTCGGCGATATCGGAGGGGACAGGGCTCATGGTTGGCCTTTCTCTGTTGGAGGTGTGTTGGAGGTTCCGGCAGTCGTTGCGCTGGCGATGCCGACGATCACCCAGATGACGGCACCGGTCAGTCCGGCGGCTGCGTAGGCCGTACCGGATGGGTAGGTCGCTCCTGGCAGGGTTCCGGCTTGCAGGATGGAGGCGGTGAGTACACTGCCGAAGCTGTATCCGACGTACCGGAAGATCTGGTTGAAGCTCAACGCGCTGCCCGTGTCGCCGCGGGGTACGTGACCGACGATGAGCGTGGGGACCAGGGCGAAGACCAGCCCGATACCGATCCCGGCGATGGCCATCGCGATCAGGAGGGCGACCAGGTTGTGTCGCATCAGTGTGAACAGGATCATGGCAATGATCATCACGACCGCCGCTGTTGGAAGCAGGTAGATGCTCGGGATCCGGTTCCGCAGCCATTTCGCTATCCAGTTCGCCGCCAGGCTTCCTGCAGACATCGGCAACATGGCAAGCCCGGTAACGACCGCCCCATACCCGAGTCCGTCTGCGGGCGGCGCTTGGATGATCCGCGTCGCGAGCGTCAGGAGCAGGTACATCCCGACGCCGCCGAGCAACACTGTGATGTCGGCCGTGAGAACGGATCGTCTCTTGAGGAGGCGAAGGTCCACCAGCGGGTGCTGCGTGTGCAACTGATAGAACGTCCAGGCAACGCCGACGACGACAGCGACAACGAGCAGCGTGATGACGCCTACCGAACCCCAACCCCACTCGTCACCCTGGGCGAGCGCGAGCAGCAGCGACCCGATCGCGATCGCGAACATGACAGCGCCGAGTATGTCGATACGACGCGCTGCGAGGTCCCGCGATACTGGAACGATCAGCGCGGCAACGATGAGCGCAGCGACCGAGGTGAGCACACCCCCGATCCAGAACGCTCCCGCAATTCCCACCCACTGCGCGAGCAGCCCCGTGATCGGGTAGCCAAGACCTACGCCGGCGGCATTGGTGATCGACAGCACGGCGATCGTCGAGCGTTGCCGACCGTGGGTAAGCGCGGTATGGGCGATGCTGATCATCATCGGCGCGAGCCCTTGACCGAACCCTTGGAGGGCCCGGCCGACGAGCAGCAGCGGCAGACTCTGAGCCCCGATCGCTGCGAGGACACCACCCACCGTGACAAGAGAGAGAGCAACGAGGATGGTGGCGCGACGATAGCGGGTGTCAGCCAGTCGCCCCATAACGGGAGTCGCCGCGACAGAAACCAGAACGGTCAGCGTGAGCGTCCATTGCGCCTGGCTGAGGGTCGATCCGGTTGACGCGGCGATCGCTGGAATGAGCGGTGCGCCGAGGCTGCTGATCATTGCGCCGACGAACGTGATCGCGACGAGGCCGACAGCTATGCTCGTCTCGTTTCGCTCGCTTCTATGTGCGCTCATGCGTACGTGATCACCGATTTGATGTCCTGCCACGTGGCCATGCGCTCGAAAGCATCGTTGATGTTTTCAAGTGAGTACGGGCCGGACAGCATCTCGGTCCAGTCGAATCGACCGGCCTCATTGCGCAGGAACTCCAGCGCTTTCCAATAGTGTTCGACAGCAGCCGACCGGGAACCGATCAGCGTGGCCTGCTTGAGCATGATCTGACTTGGGTTGAAGTCCACAACCTTGTCGTGACCCTGCCCCACGATCAGATACCGTCCACCGCGACGCAGGATGTCGATGCCTTCGTTGAAAGCGGCGGGGATCCCGGACATCTCCAGGACGATCTCCGCACCGCGTCCGTCCGTCAGGTCGTGGATGATTGCCAGCCGCTCAGCGGGGTCGCGGACCTCTGCGACGTCGATGACGCGGTCAGCACCCCAGTGCTTCGCTACCTCGAGGCGTGCGGTCGGTCCCCCAATCACGATCACCTGGCCGGCGCCTTCTGACACGGCCTTAGCGACAGCGAACAGACCAACCGGTCCGGCTCCCTGTACGACGACCGTGTCCGTGTTCCCGATCCGTCCGAGCCGTTCGAACCCGTGGATGACAGTCCGCAAAGCGCAGGCCGAGGCGGAGGCGAGGGCGTCAGAGATATCACCCGGAACGCGCACGCGCCCAGAAGTCGGATAGACGTACCCGTATTCGGAAAGGCCACCGTTCAGGAACGGATAGTCCGTCGCGGGTTCCGTCATGTAACGGCGGCGGTTCTCGCAGAGGCTCGGTTCTCTGTCGATCACGCAGGCACGGCAGCGTCCGCACATCCCGTGCGTCCACACGATTCGGTCGCCGATCGCAAGAGGCTGGCCGATCGAGTCGGTGTGCGGACCATCACCAAACCTCACGATCCGCCCGACCATCTCGTGGCCCAGGATGAACGGCTTGTGATCGTGCCGCGACTCCGAATCGGACGTCCCCTGAGCGACGTGGATATCGGTGCCGCAGAGGGTGGTCGCAAGCATCTGGACGAGGATCGCACCGGGCTCGATCACATCCGGGATGTGCGCGTCGATGAGTTCCAGTGGAAGCCCTGGTGCGACCATCGCCGCGGCCCGACTTGTTGTGGGGATGAGAGTCATTGCCCTGTTCCTTTCGTATGTGCGCTATCTGGCGCCGCTAAGCAGACGCGTGAGCGCGGGCTCTGGATCTGGCGGACGCGAAACGGCCGTGAAGGTGCGGCTGTCGGCGCCATCCGGCGCGATTCGACGCGCTCCGAGTCGCCAGTCACGGGCGAGAGAGCACCGCAGTCGATCCTTCGCATCTCAGACACCGACCTCGTTGGTTGGGGTCGGCACGAATCATGGTCGAACGGATACGAGAGGAGTTGAGAGGCCCCCGTGAGACTGTGTACTGGCAGGACCACGTTGAGGGTGAACGGAGGAGCGCGCTCGGCTACCGATTCCGCGCTACCTTCGGATGGTGGATGCCAAGAACGGTCTCGGTGACTATCTCAAAGCACGACGACAGCTCGTCACGCCGGAAACGGTCGGCCTCCCCCGCGGCACACGACGACGAGTTCCTGGCCTGCGCCGGGAGGAGCTTGCCCTGCTCGCTGGGATCAGCCCCGACTACTACCTCAGGTTGGAGCAAGGGCGCGACAACAACCCGTCGCCCCAGGTGCTGGACGCTCTGGCAGGCATATTGCAGTTGGACTCAGATGCCCGCAAGTACTTGTACCAACTAGTTCGGGACGCCCCTTCCCTCGGGCCGAGGGAACAGGTTGAGATCGTCCCCGCCGGGACCGCACAGATGATCGACCAGCTACCGTTGCCGACCTTCGTTCAGGGCCGGCTGATGGACATCCTTGCTGCCAACCCGCTTGCGCGAGCGTTGTCACCCCAGTATCGGCCCGGTGTGAACCCTCTCCGCACGATCTTCTTTGACTCCCAGGACCGCGCTCTGCATCTGGATTGGGAGCGTGCAACCGAAGACTCCGTCGCGGGGTTACGAGCCATCGCCGGTGCCGATCTTCAAGATCCTGCGCTCGAGCGGCTCGTCGAAGAACTGTCAGCCAAAAGTGAGCGGTTTCGTGAGTTGTGGGCCAGGCAGGATGTTCTCGACAAATCCGGTGGAACGAGTCGGTTGATGCACCCACGGGTTGGTCTATTGGAGCTCAGACACGAACGGTTCGCAGTCAGCGGTACCGACGGCCAGATCATGGTGATCTTTCACGCCGACCCGGGTTCACGGTCGCAGGCCGCCCTTGAGGAGCTCAGACGGACCATCCCAGGCGAGAGAGCCGGGTGAGTCATAGGGCGTCCGCGGACGTCCTATGGTGTGAGTCATGCAGGAACGACAGGCGTTGGCCGAATTCTTGCGGGCCAGGCGAGCCCGCCTAGCGCCGACGACAGTTGGCATTGAAACGGAGCCTCGACGTCGAGTAGTCGGTCTGCGGCGAGAAGAAGTTGCCCGGCTGGCAGGGATCAGCGCCGACTATTACGCGCGCTTGGAGCAGGGTCGTGACCTCCGTCCTTCGTTGAAGGTGCTCGACGGTCTCTCCTCCGCACTGCAGCTTGAGCCGGCCGCTCGTGACCACCTGCTGGCGCTGGCTGGTGTCGAACTTGTCGCAGTATCGGAAGACGACGTCGACGCTGAGCTTCTGACCTTCTTGGACGCCCTGCACCTGCCCGCGTTCGCGCAGAACCGTTTCATGGATGTCCTACACGCGAATGCCGCGGCGACTGCGGTCTTTCCCTACCTCAGCAACGGCGTGAACCTTCTTCGCCTCGCTTTCCTGGACTCGAGGGTCGCCGAGCAGTACGACGCCTGGGAAAGCGTCGCAGCCGATGCCGTCGCTCATCTGCGTTCTCTGGCCGGTTCAGAGATCGGTGCACCCCGGATGGTTGATCTTCTGACCGAACTGAACCGTCGAAGTCCACAGTTCCGAGACCTTTGGGCGCAAGCACGGGTCACCCCCAACTCCAACGGGACACGACGAGTTCGCCACGCGAAGCTCGGTGAGCTTCAACTGAACTTCAACAAGCTCGACGTGCCCGGACAGAACCGGATCCAGGTGGTCATCTACTATCCGTCACCTGGGTCGGATAGTGATTCAAAACTGGCGGAGCTCCTGGCGGGAAGGTAGGTTTCCATTTCCTAGGAGGACCAGGAGCCTGGTTGTCGTTGCGAGACGAGCGCACCATCGATGTGGGCTCACGTTGAGCCCGATAGCAACGAATCTTGGAGAACTCGTGTCAACCCTGGCATCCCCATTCAATTTCCACACAACTGCGTCGGAAGTCATCGACGGGATCGACCTTCACGGCCGAACCGCGATCGTTACCGGCGGCGCCGGCGGCATCGGTGTCGAGACCGCTCGAGTGCTCGCTCAGGCCGGAGCCGACGTCACCCTGGCTGTCCGCGACGTCGCTAAAGGCGGAACCGTCGCCGCTCAGCTGCGCGCCGAAACCACAAACGAGAACATCAACGTCCGGCCGCTCGAACTGGCTGACCCGTCCAGTGTGGACAGCTTCGTCAGCGATTGGGACCGACCCATCGACCTGCTGATCAACAATGCCGGCATCATGGCCGTGCCCGAGCTGACCCGGACACCTGCCGGCTGGGAACTGCAGTTCGCCACCAACCACATGGGCCACTTTCAGCTCACCACTGCGCTCCGTCAGTGGCTCGCGGCGGCAGAACGCGCTCGTATCGTAGCGGTTAGCTCGAGCGGACACCTCTTCTCGCCTGTTGTTTTCGACGACCTGCATTTCCGGTTCCGTCCGTACGACCCGTTCGTCGCCTACGGCCAGTCCAAGACGGCTGAGGCACTGTTTGCCGTGGCGATCACCCAGCGCTGGGCCGACGACGGCATCGTGGCGAACTCGGTCATGCCTGGCGCAATCGCTACAGGACTGCAGAAGCACACCGGCGGTCTCCGCACCCCCGTTGAGTTCCGCAAGACGGTTGAGCAGGGCGCAGCCACGACGATCTTCGCGGCGGTCTCACCGTTGCTGGAAGGCATCGGAGGCAAATACCTCGAGGACGTCGCGGAAGCTGCAGTCGTCGCGGAGCGTTCGCCTCTTGCAAAGGGCGTAGCCCCGTACGCTCTGAACTCCGATAACGCAGAGCGTTTGTGGGTTGAATCAGAGCGACTTCTTGCCGAGATTGGGGTCAACTAATGTCCGACAACTCCACCACAATTCGGCCCCAGATCGGCTGGATCGGGCTTGGGGACCAGGGAGCACCGATGGCGGTCGCCGTCGCAGACTCGGCGTCGTTCGATCTGCACATCTGGGCGCGACGTCAGGCTTCCCTTGAAGTCCTCGGCACTCGTCCGTTCACTTCCCACGCAACGCCGTCGCTCTTGGCCGCAGCGGTCGACATTCTTGTCCTTTGTGTCCGCGAAGATGGCGACATCGATGGAATCCTGACGGAAGAGGTCGTCTCTAAGTTGCGGCCGGGCGCGATCGTGATAAATCAGGGAACCGGGCTTCCGGGCTACGCAAAAGCGTTGGCCGATCGGCTCGCCGGTGCAGGTGTGGCGTCCCTCGACGCACCCGTGAGCGGAGGCAATCCTGCCGCGGTCGCTCGACGACTCACGACAATGGTTGGTGGATCTGCAGACGCTTATAAGACGGCTCTACCGCTCTTCAACGCTTACTCGGCGTATGTCGTCCACATTGGCGACCCGGGTAGTGGCCAGACTGCCAAGCTCATCAACAACACCCTGTTGATGGCCAACCAGAAGAATGTGCAGGATGTCCTCCGGCTCGCCGTCGCAGCCGAACTCGACATCAACGCGCTCATCGACCTGCTGCTCCACGGCACCGGTTCGAGCCGGGCACTCGAAACGCTCCGAAACGGTGTGACGCCGGCAAATGCCGACCATCTGCGGCAGCTGCAGCTCATCGATATGGAGCTGTACGAGGCCGCGATGGTTGAGCTCGGGTTGGACAGTGGAGATCTCACGGCTCGTGCAGTGACTGGCGCCGATGACCTCCCGGTGGCAGCACAGATCGTCGCCGACGCCGCTGCCAGCTAAGCAAGGCTTGCTGGTCTGCTGCCGGCGCTCCCAAACCTCGCGGCGTGGCCCCCAGCGCCGGCGAGAAGCGGCGGTGCTCAGACCCAAAGAGGCTGAGCACCGCCGTACCCGTTGACGTCGAACGTACACATCATGCGGCGCGCCGAAGATCGCGAAACAACGAGGGCTGGGTAGTTTAGTACCCCCTGAATCGGGCTTCGCGAGCATCGAGGATGCACCACGAGCCTCGTCATCGCCTTCTCTGACGGATGGTCGCGATGAAAGCCCTCATTTGCCGGCCGCACCGGCCAGTCGCGGCCGCAGCGGGCGCCAACCCGCCGGACACTGAAACGCATCAACAAGGTGCGTGTGCAGCGGCGAGAGGACCTCGGTGCTTCCATTCATCAGCGCTGGCTCTGAACGATCCCGGTAACCCAGGAACCGAGTATCTGCCACGCGGCCGAGGCTCGTTCTGAATCGCCGTCGAAGAGTCCCGCCGCCGCAAAGGGCCAGCCTGCGGGATCAGCCCCGTACACTCTCTCGAATCCAGCCAGGGGACCAGCTGGGTCGTACTTATTGCGCCACGTATAGCAACCAGCACCGAGGTACGAGGAAAATGTCTCCGAGTGCTGCTCAACATCGACGGCGATTAGATCGATGAGAATCTCGGCCAGGTCGAAGGTCTGGGTATATGCAGCATCATCACGGATGGTTCGCCTGAACCGCGGGCGGAGGATCGCATGTAAGTGTTCACTCATCGGCGTGAACAGTTTTCCGCCACGTTCGGACTGTACTTGCGCAATGACTTCGCGCGCGGGTCGATCTGATTTCTCAGATCGCACCAGCGCTGTTCCGACCCACTCGACACTCTCAAGGATTGACCGCGCAGACGCCGATCCGATGAGCGGACGACGACCAGCTAGATCTGCCACTTGAGCGTCTACCGCCACCGCTCGAAGGGGCGCGAAGTTCTTTCGAGCAACCGCAGCGACACCGACGGCGTAAAGCATGAGCACAATGCAGTAGCGATTGAGCATGATCAACACTGATGAGCCGGTGCGCCGATTTGCAGCGGAAGCGACTGCTTCGGCCATCCCGGTCCATATTGCGTCATGTTCCGGTCGACTGTGGAGACCCGCCTCAACGAGTAAGTCCATGATTGGGTCCATCGCCTGATCGACTGCTTTGATGCGATCGATCATGAACGCGGCCGCGTCGAGACTGTCTGCAGTCGGCAAGGTGGTATCCGCCAACCTTTCAAGCTGCGTCAGGACATCATCCAGCTCGTCGTTCACGAAGTTCTCGAGGACGATATCGCCATTCGGATCCCTCAAGAGCCTGCGGACAGACTCGAGCACGTTTTCACCCTGCGCAGGTGCACTCGAAGGAAGAGGCCTCGACAGCCCCGTGTCGGTGTCCAGCAGTGCGCCGACGGCTTGGACAAGACGTATGAGATTGCCGTTCGATCGGTCACCGAACAAGTCCGCACGATGAAGTGTGTTGAGGTCTCGTCCGGCGCCCAAGTCGTAGCTCGGCGGTTCAACGTCGGCGAATCGGACAGGAAACATCCACGGCCGCTGTGGAGGGCGCAGCCGGAACACCTCGATCGCTTCAAGAAGCTCTTCGTATTGATACGAGCTATCGCGAGCGGCGCTGTGTTCGGAGAAGCAAACGACGAAGGCGAGACTGTGTTTGGTGATCGCTTCCCTGATGCCTTGTCGCCAATCACCACCGGGCATCAGGTCGTTCTTATCGCGCCATACTTTGATTCCTGCTGCGGTGAGGGCATCCTCGAGCGCATCCACCCGTTCGTCGTCCTCTGTGACATATGAAATGAACACGTGGCGTTGCTCGGGTGGGACAAACGTCATGATAAGAAGCGTATCGGGCGCGTCGGACGTGGCGGGGGTCGACCAGCGAAGTCCAGGCAACGGCGGTGGTGTTGCGTGAGAAGGAGCTGAACATCTACGCGCGCCAGTTCGGTGCTTACACGTGGCGATCATGCAAGCGCGTGACCCCTTCGGCTGCGCGGTGAACGGCCCCCTCGACCGGCTCGACGATTACAGGATCGATTCCGGCCAGAGTCGCGTACCCAATGAACGCTCAAGGCGAGAGATGACAACTAGGTCTGGCCATGATTCTCCCGCGAGCACGTTGCGAAGGGTGTTGTGGTCTACGCCAGCGTTCTTCGCTGTTGAGCGAATGCTGGCGTCGCCCATCGCTTCCCGCACGTTGAGCACGAATTGCCGGGCCGTCTCGTGGATCGGATCGTCAAGCGGGGTCCCTGGCCACGTGCCGGCGACGCCCAAGTTAGGGTTCGGTCGAGGTGGTCTGGCCATAGTTTGAGCGTACCGGGCGGCCGCTCGTGGCGGCGTTAGCTAACTCCCTGTCGGATCCGTGTCCGTACCGGGCCAGATGTCCCGCCCGTAGGCGTGTTGGAAGAGAGCTATTTCATATCCGTCCGGATAAGCGGCGAGGGTCAAGATTTCGCGCAATCGTTCGTGCTCGATTCCCGTCTTCCGACTGATTCCGTCAAAGTTGTCATGGGCGACGAGCACGTGGATGTTGACGATGAGTCGAGCAGCGATCAGGTCATCGTCGCCCCAATTCTCCTCTTCCTCCTCTTCCACAGTCGCGCCCCCTCTCCCCAATCGAATGGTTATATTTTTAACCACTCTAGTCGCGTTAGCGCGACTAGCAGAGGCCGAAAATGGACCAATATCTTGAGCGCTGCCCAAGTGCGAGCTCGCATCGATCCCGTCGGTTCCATTTGTGAACCATCCCGGATCGCGCAACCGCGAAGGGTGACGATGTCGGCGTGTGACGGCCGTCGTTGACTGGCCCGGCAGCGCCACTCGAACATGACGACATGACCATTGCAGATGAAACAACTACTCCCGAGACCAGTGAACGCGCGCGACGGCTCACCGAAGCCGGGACCGCATGGGGGTCCCGGATCGAGGCTGACCGAACCGCCGCCCAGCTCACCTACAAGGTCCGAGGTGAGGGGACGGGCGCCGTCGCCAGTCGAATCACCGCCGGAAAGCACACGTTCCTTGTCGACGAGCCCGCCGCACTGGCGGGAAACGACGACGCCGCCAGTCCCGTCGAGTACGCGCTCGGCGCGCTTATCTCCTGCCAGATCGTCGTTTTCCGGCTGTATGCGCACGCGCTAAACATTCCCTTCAACGACATCACCATCACCGCCGAGGGAGACCTCGACGCGGCACGCCTTTTCGGGCTCGACGAGTCAGTCCGCGCCGGCTTCGGCGAGGTCCGCCTGCACGTCGAATTGGCCGGACCAGAAACCGAAGAGCGCTACCAGGAACTCCGCGCAGCCGTCGACGCCCACTGCCCGGTGCTCGATCTGTTCGCCAACGCAACACCAGTCATCACCGCGGTCCACAAAGCGTGACAGGCAGGGCGCACCGTTTGACGCGGTGCGCCCACGAATGTCAGGCCGACCCGACAGGGTTACGCACCACCTGAAAAGCCTTCGACCGCAACTCGCATGACCAGTCAGCGCCAGGCCGACAACAACCGACGGTAGACGGCATTTACCGTCGGTTCCTTTCCTTTCTGGGACTTGCTCCGGTAAGCACCCGTCGACGCAAACCCCGCATGATCCGCCGTTCGCCGAGATGCTTGATTGTCCATCTCCGTTCGAATGACGGCGGTGTGCCTAACCCGCTCTGAGTCGAGGACCTCGCAGAGCTTGTGAATCGCAGCAGTCGCGATTCCCCTTTGCCGCACCCAAGGATGAACCGAGTATGCGATGTTCACCTCGCCGGGAGCCAGCTCAGCGCGTCGGATCAAAGTCGATGTACCCGGCAAGTTCGCCCTCAGAACAGATCTCGAAACCGCGCTTGCCTTGGCCGCTCAGACCATTCTCAGCGAGCGTTTCGAAGTGCTTCTGTGTGGAATATGACGTTCCGCGACCTCCGAGTGAGCCACGCGTCGACGGCTCAGCAATCTCGTCCACAGCTTGTCCCCGATCCGATGATGGTTTGGGTTCACGTCGCTTACTGGTGCACTCCCCCGCTGTCGTCCGCTGGCAGCAGGTGACTTCACACCCCCAAGCGTCTATATTAATAGCCACTGGTGACTTTGTCAGAACTTGGTCATGGAACTCAAGCGGGGGAAGGACCACTCCACGTGAAGCCGAACAGAGAGACGCACTTAGCGCCGCTTCCCGAGTGCGTTGTCGCTTCGATGACGCTCCGCGAGCTCGGCGTCCGCATCGACGCCCCCATCGGCTGGGCGCCCGCGTGCCTCGCTCTGGTGACGACTATCCAAGCCGTTCGTCCCGGGGTTCGGATTCACCTGAATGCCGTCGGCGCCTCGATCAAGCTAGAACCCGAGGGAGGGATAGTGGTCGTTGCTGACGGTGGGGTGGACCCGCAGATGAATGCTTGGTTCACCGCTGACAGAACGATCGCCCTCACCTGCGGGGCCTGTGGCCGGCCGGGGCGACGTCGCACCGAACCGGTCGGAGTCCGATGCGACGCCTGCGCATACCTTGCCACGGCACCCGCACGGGCGGAACTGCCGTTCGCCCCACGACTTCCGCTCCCCGACGAAACGATCGAAGCCGTCCGAAGCTTGAGTGCACGAAACGCCCCTCGCCGATTCGCGGTCATCCCCGACGGGTGGGCTCGCCTCGTCAGCTCAACGCTGCGCGACATGCCATCGCCGGAACTCGCCGACATCGTCACCTTCACGGTCACGGACGAGAGCGTGTCGTTGGCGTTCGATGACGAGGCGTTTCCGCCATCCCCGGAGCTGATCGTTTTGAACGAGCGATTAGAGGCGAATGCGCGCGTGCATTGCCGGCGGTGTTCGCGTCGGATGACCACAGACCCTGACGATCCAGATCATTCTACTATCTGTCCCGGATGCCGGTGGGTGGAGGCCCGAGGGTGGGAGGTCGGCCATGCGGACATCATCTGACCCGCATCCTCGCCTGCAGCTGACACTCACCGACGACGGTGCCTGGCGAGTCACGGTCGGCGACGACGTCGCCCTGGTGTTCGACTTCCAGGCGGGGACCGTCATGATCCTCGACGACGACCTCACCGACAAGACAGTCCGGAGGAAGCGGATCGACACGGTCGAGGTCGGCGTCACCGCCACCGAACCGCCCGCTGAAGAGCCTGACTTGGGTTCACTGCTCACCGAGGAGGAGCTGCTCGACCGTCTCGGTATCGGACCGGACTCGCTTCGACGGTTCGAGGAAGACCGAGTGGTGTTGCGAATCATCACCGAATCGGCCTACCCGGCGTTCCAGGTGGTCGACGGGAAACTCCTACCCGGACTGCGGAACGTCCTGGGTGAGCTCGCCGACGGGATCGACTTCCCACCGCTGCACTGGCGGTGGCTGACCAGACCCGCGGATTGGGCGGACGGCAAACCGCCGTGGGAGCTCCTCCGCGACGGCCGCGTCGACGAAGTCATCCAAGCGGCGGGTAGAGCCGCGTGGGTGTGGCGAGATCAGAATCGAGGGTACGCATGAGCGACAAGCCTGACGAAGAGTTCGAAAGGTGGATGCGCGACGTTATCGTCCCAGGCGCCGACGAACCGGACGGAACGGTAGCGCTATCCGTGCCCGAGGAGGCGCTGCGGCAGGGTGCCCAGGGCCAGACTGCTTCATCCGAGGACGTCCCGTTCGTTCGGGTGCCGGCCACATCGCAACATGTCGCCGACGTACTGCGAGCGACTCAGCCGACGCGCGTGACGCCCGAGGAATGGCTGGGCGGGGTGTGGGAAGTCGTCACCGAGTCGGGATCACGGTACGTCATCGACACGATCAAGTGGACGCTCACTCGAGTTCGGGGACGGGAGGAACAGGAGGATCCGGAGGTGGCACCGGCGTCGACATTGCGACGCGACGGAGAAACCCTGCGGCTTCTGAGGGTGATTGCGCTGGAGGTGGGAAAACGGGCGGTGTTCGATGTGGAGCCGTTGCGACCGGATGCACTGTGGACCCGAAGAAGTACGACATACATCGTGGGAATCTGCCCGGTGGGCATCCCAAACCCTCCCGCGAAAGCGCCAGCCCAGCCCGTCGATTGACGTTCTGGAAGGGCCGGACCCCTCTCCCCTCCGACTTGGCGGCATAGCTTCGCCCACTCCCGCCGCTCCCTCGCAGCGCTGACTGGAACGTAATGGCGTGACCAGGACATGGCCGGACGGCTGGCGCATCGTCCTTGTCCGCGCGGGCAGCCCCTCGAAAGGCGAACCGGTCCATGAGGCCACGAAGGCGCCGGACCTCACCGGCACGGGAAATCAGACGAAGCCAGCGTCGGACAGCTTCCAGGGAGCGGAGATCTCCAGGAACGTCATCACGGTCAACTGGGTCCCAGACAACGTGACGCGAACTCGATCTATTGGGTCGGCACCCTCACCGCACCGGCCCGCGCAAATGGACCCCCTCCCCCGATCGCAGTCATCACCTGAAGCTCATACCGAGCCCGAGAGCAGGGCGGTCGGTGCTTTATCCCTGCCCGGACGGTGCCAGGATTCCGATCGGGGTGCCGTTCTTCTCGCACGCTGCCGTTGCCTGCGACATTGAGTTGGCGAAGGGTGCGCTGTCGGGGTCGAATGCTGCTCCGGGTACTTTCGGGGGCGTCTGCGAAAGGTCCACCGCCAAGTCGCGCACGTTGTCCTGCAACCCCGCGTTAGCGTCGGACTGCAGGACTGCGAGACTTGAGGAGACGGTGTTGATGATCGCCGCGTCCGCTTCGTCGCTCAGCTTGCCGGAGTCGTGGGCAGCACGCGCGTTCTCGACGTTCGTGAGTACGGTTTCGAGTACCGCGCAAGTGACAGCACCCTGGAGGTGCTGCGTATTCGAATTGTCGGCAGTCGCGCTGGCGTTCGCGGTTGTGGGGCTGGGGTGTGCGGAAGCGGAAACGGAGCACCCCGCCAGGCAGCTGATTCCCAGGAGGGCGACCGCAAGAACTGCAGACGATGACGTTAGCAGGCGGGTTCCGTTTGACCAGCGCTTTCGGGATGGCTCGATTGTGCGGTGTTCCAAAGTGCAGTTCCTTATCTGTCGGTGATGGGGAAGACGTGCGGCCCGACAATCGTCGGGCCGCACGCTACCTCAATACTTGAGGTTCCACTCCAGGTTGCCCGTCCAGGTGATTTGCCCGCACCCGCTGCCACCACACAGATTGTTGATCGACCAGGCCGTGTAGAAGGTGCCGTTTGGCCAGACGATGCTGCCCGTGGGTGCGTAGGTGGTTGTGTACCAGGTGTTGATCGTCGGGGTGACGTTCCAATAGACGTAGCTCCCCGAACCACCTTGGGTGAGGTAGAAGTGGATCGATCCTCCCCCTGGATTCATCCCCGTGTACTGGAAGAGAACCTCGTTCTGGCCTTGGGCGTTCGTTCGCGCGGTAGCGCCGTAGTATGTGCCGGCCGCGTTGTAACCTTGCCCAGAAATTCCTTGCGTGTTTGCCTGGGCTGGCTCGACAGTGAGCACGATCGCGGCCATCGACACGAGCAATGCGACGGCCATTTTCCAGTGCAGGCGGGTACGAAATGCCTTTCGCATGTCTACTTCCCTCCCTGGATGTCAAAGCCAGCGCACTGCAGCTTGATCTCGGCATCGGTCGAATTCAGCCCGCTGCTCTTCGAATAGTTCGACACCATCGACTGGTATGCGGCGAAATCGAGATGTGTTTTCACAGACGGAAGGGTCGTGAACTTGTTCAGCTCGACTGTCGCTGCCTGGCGGGCCGAACTCGCGCCCGTGCGCGTGTCCGCCGCGGACGCTCCGAGCCATGCGCATCGCCAGTATTGCGCGGCGATCATGTCCGGCAGACCGGCCTCGAAAAAGTGTGGAGCCGGCGTATCCGGATGGAAGAAGGCGGGAGCTTTCGACGGGAACGTCACCCCGGCTGGCAGAGGTTCGGGGTAGTTGTCCGTCACCGCCTTCCAGACCTGATCGACTTGCTCATCGGAGTAGTACATGGTGCCGCCCGCGGCCGTCGCGGGTGAAACCATCTGCGAGTCCGTCCGGTTGACTGGTGGCGCCGCATTTGCCACGCCCACGCCTGCCACTGCGCCAACAACAACGAGGCCCCCCACGAGCAGTGCACCCCGAGTCTTTCGTTTCATCTCTTCATCCCCATTCGGCCGGGCTCGCCGTGAGACCCGACGGGGTGGACGCTATGAGGCGGCAGATCAGGCCATCAAGTCCTCACAATGGAGGACCCACGGACATGCTAAGGACAGTCCCAACTCCCGGATTCCGCCCGCTGAGAGGGATCGCGGCCTCGCAAAGCGCTCAACAAAACAAACCGACCAGTCTCTGCGAATACTCGAAGGCTGGCTGCCGAAACCCCGGAAATCCGCCAGACCTCCGCCGATGTCCTCCAAATTGAGGACTCGCTGGTTTTGTTGCTGCGGGTGAAGCATTCGACTGCTCCCCAGTGATTCGCACTGGGTGGGGAGGGGAATCGCATGTGGGGGAAGTCGTTCGTGGGGACGATTGCGGCCGTGGCGACAGTGTTCGGTCTCATGCAGGCGCCGGCGGCCGAGGCTTCGGAGGTTTCGGTGTCACCGGCCGCGGTTGCTCTCGCCTCGGCGGCGAAGCAGAGTTCCAGCGACGATCTCGCGGTGGACGGCCGCGGCGATTCTGACGGATACCACGTTCGAGTCTCGTCGATGTCGGGCGGGTACTCCTGGCGGGACGTGGCGGTGCTACGCCCGGCGAACCTCGATCCGGGGAGCTGGTACGGATACCAGTGCTTGTCTGCCGACGGGAAGTTCGTCGCGGTGGCGGTTCTCCCCGGGGATGCGATCAACGCGAATGTCGCGCGCGATCACGGAGCGTTCGCGTATGCGGTCGATGTGTCCAGCGGCGCGGTGAAGGCGTTGGGCACCGGAGTCGGGTTGAAGTACCACTCGCCGCAGTGCGGGCTGGACGACACTGCGGTGTTCACCAGCAACCCCGGGGTGAATGAGGGGAGCACAGTCGCGACCCGGTACGACTTGTCGTCCGGAAAGCAGGTCACTCAGTCGGTGACGGCTGGCCAGGTGACCAGCGTGGTCCCGGTCGGCGACGCGATGGTTGGCGCGCAGGGTACGGATTTGGTCGCCTTGCCCGACGCCGGTTCGGTGAAGGAGCCGGCGAACGCGAAGAAGGTCGTCGCCGCCGGCGGGGCGGCGTTCGATCTGCACCCGTCGAGCGACGGCGGGGTCGACTTCGTCGCAGATTCTGCCGGCGGCGACACGGTGGTGCACGAGAAGGACGGGCGAACGTCGAAGGTCGGATCCGGCGCCGCCGGTGCGACGAACCTCTTCCTTGGCGCCGGCGGCCACAACATCGTGACCGGGGCGACGGTGGCCGACGGTGCGGTCGCGGTGGATGCGGGCAAGCTCCCGCTCGGGGCCGACAACGTGACGCTGGACGGTTCGGGAGTCTTCGGGCAGAGTCCGTCCTCGATCCCGGCTCACACCGACTCGGCGCCGACGCAGGCGCAACTGGCGACCAGCGCGGGTGCGCCGTTAGTGGAGGTCGTGAAGTCGCAGCAGGTGTTCCAGACCTCGGTGCAGGACGCGGCGACTGCGGCGGCGAAGGGGACCGGTCCGACGGTGCAAGGCGGTGGGTCCGCGGCGGGCGACTCGACCCAGCCGGCCCCGAAGGAGGCCAAACGCAGCGTGTTCACCGGGGTGGGGCCGCTGAATCCGTCGATCAGTGCGGCGGTGGCGGTCCAGCCTGCACTCTCGTCCGGGGCGACGACTCCGACCTGTTCGGTGCCGCGGCTCCAGCCGAACCTGCAGGCGATGCAGCCGTCGAACGCGCAGGTCGACTGGGCGACGCAGATGGCGGAGCAGGGACTGTTGACCGGTTCGGTGTACACGCGTCAGGCCAATTACGCGAACATGGGTCTGGTCGCGTACGCGCCTAGTGATGACTTCTCGCCGATCCCGCTCGAGCATCCCGCGTCGGACACCTGGTCGACGGTGCCGCGTTCGGTGATGGTGGCGATCGAGTCACAGGAGTCGAACTTCAACCAGGCGTCCTGGCACGCCCTCCCCGGCTTGTCCGGGGATCCGCTGATCGCCGACTACTACGGCGCGGGCGACGCGATCGACACCATCGACTACCCGAACGCGGACTGCGGCTACGGGGTGGCGCAGGTCACGACGGGGATGCACGCAGACGACACCTCGATCTCCGCGCACGGGCAGATGAAGGTCGCCGTCGACTACGAGGAGAACATCTCCGCCGGGCTGAACATCCTGCAGGAGACCTGGAATCAGCTCTACGACGCCGGGATCACGGCGAACGGTGGCGACCCGCGCTACCTGGAGAACTGGTACTTCGCGGCCTGGGCGTACAACACGGGCATCCAGCCGACCGCCGCGTTCGGCAACACCAGCGGGTGCACGCCCGGGCCGTCCTGCACCGGGCCGGACGGGACATGGGGGCTCGGCTGGTCGAACAACCCGCGCAACCCCGACTACGACCCGAACCGTGCACCGTACCTGAAGAACACCTACGGCGATGCTGCGCACCCTTCGAGCTGGCCGTACCAGGAACGCATCCTGGGCTGGATGGGCTCCCCGATCATCCGCTACGGGTACACCGCGTACGACACCCCCGACTACCACGGCGGCAACACCTGGCTGCAGGTCCCCGGGTTCAACAGTATGTGCACCAGCGACAACCACTGCGACCCGACCAACGCCGCCGGCGGATACTGCGCGCTCGGCGACTCCGAGTGCTGGTGGCATCAGTCCGTCACCTGGGTGCCCACCTGCTCGACCACCTGCGCGACCGCAGCCTACGAAGACGGATCCGGTTCAACCCAGCCGAGCTACACCGACCCCTACCCGCCCACTTGCAACCAGGACACCTCGAAAGTGCCATCGGGGTCGATCATCGTCGACGACCTCAGCAACCCAGCGCAGAACCTCCAAGGCTGTGCGGGGATGAACTGGGGCAACAGCGGCACCTTCACCTACTCACCCGGGACGAACAGTTCCGGCGACCCGGTCGGGAACATCGACACTCATCAACTGGGATCCGGGTTCGGCGGGCACGTCCTCTTCACCCACACCGAACCCGCGTCGGCGACCAGCCTGATCAACACGGGCACGTGGACGCCGACTCTGCCGAGCCTGCAGTACTACAAGGTGAAGATCCACATCCCGCAGTCCGGGGCCACCGCCACCGACGTCGTCTACACGATCAACCCGGGCGGGTCCGCCTCGCCGTGGAAGATCCGTGTCAACCAGGACTGGGAATCCGAGCAATGGGTCACCATCGGCACGTTCGCGATGCAGAACGGCGGCAACGTCCAACTGACGAACGCCAGCGCGATGGCGGCGCAAGGGTTCGACGTCGCCTACGATGCCATCGCGTTCGTCCCGCAGGGCGGCACTCCCGGACAACCGATCGGCGGCCCGCCCGGAATCCAGGACGCGCCGAAGGGCTCGAACCCGGCCTGGGTGAACTGCGGCTGCGTCCGCCGAACCGCTGGCGACCCCGTCGACACGGCCACCGGCTACTTCGGCGAGACGATCACCGACCTGAACACCCCCGGGCTCGGCGAGGCGCTCAACCTGACCCGCACCTACAGCTCATCCCTCGCCGACCCCGCAGGCCCGGCCGGAACAGGCGCCGTCAACGGGGCGCTCGGCCACGGCTGGACCTTCGACTACGGGATGAGCGCGACCACCGGAACAGGAGGGGCGGTCACCATCCATCAAGAGGACGGATCCAGTGTGCCGTTCAGCCTCTCCGGCACCACCTACACCCCTTCCGCACCGCGCTTCGATGCGACGCTGGTCAAGTCAGGGACGTCCTACGTCTTCACCCGGCACGCCACCGACCAGTTCACCTTCGACGTCACGACGGGGCACCTGACGAAGATCAGCGACCCGGCCGGGCGGGCCGCCTCACCGCAGTACGCCACCGCTCTCACATACGACGGCAGCGGCAATCTCCACACCGTCACCGACCCGGGTGGCCGCGCATACACCTTCACCTGGACCGGCTCGCACATCACCAAAGTCGTCTCGGGAGCCGGGCAGGAGGTCGACTACGTCTACAACACAGGCGGGAACCTCACCGAGGTCTACGGCGTCGGGACCACCCGCACCGGCGGTACGAACGGTGACCAGGACCACACGCAGTACCAGTACAACTCGCTGAACCTGATGACCTCGCAACGGTCGCCTGACAACTACGGCAAGACCTCCACCCCGACACCGGTCACCTCGATGACCTATGACAGCTCCGAGCGGGTTCTGACGCAAACCGACCCGCTCGGCAAGGTCACCACCTTCACCTATGGCCCCAATTCCACGGCGGGGCTCACCGCCGGGCAGAACCTCGTCACCGACCCGGTCGGACACAAAGTGCTCTACGTGTACCAGAACGGGCTGCTCACCTCGATGACGAAGGGATACGGCGCAACCGGCGCCTCCACTTGGTCGTACGCGTACGACCCGGTCACACTCGGCGTCTCGATGCAGACCAACCCGGACGGCTCGACCCAGACCTTCGCCTACGACGACGCCGGCCACCAGATCTCCTCCAGCGACGGGCTCGGCCGGACCACCTCGAAGCAGTACGACGCCGCCGGCAACGTCACCCAGAGCACCGACCCGACCGGATTGCAGACGACCACGACCTACAACGCGGCCGAGAAGCCGACCAGCGTCGTCGTGTCCCTCTCCGGCCAGTCGGCCGACTCAGCGAACGACACCCTGAACCCGTCGTACGCCCGCTCCTCCAGCTACGCCTACACCGACACCGCGCATCCCGGGGAGGCGACCTCGTTCACCAACCCCAACGGGCACCCCACCAGCTACGCCTATGACGCATTCGGCGACCTCACCACCATCACCGACGCCCAGTCGAACGTCACCAAATACGGCTACGACACCACGCGCGGATGGAGGACCAGCACCGTCGCCCCGACCGGTGTCGCCGCCGGCGTCGCACCCGGGTGCACCCCTCCCGCTAAGGGATGCACCACGATTGCATACGACGTCTACGGTCACCCGACCACGACCACCGATCCGCTCGGCCACACCACCAAGGCGACCTTCGACGCAGACGGCAACCAGCTGACCAGCACCGACGGCAACAACCACACCACGACCACCACCTACGACAACGCCGACCGCCCCACGAAGGTCCAGAAGCCCTCGACCGACGCCACGACCACCGTCTACAACGACGACGGCACCGTCAACAAAGTCACCGACGCTGCCACCCACAACACCAGCTATGCCTACGACGCACAAGGCAGGGTCACTTCCTCCACGAACCAGGACAACAAGACCACCACCTACACGTACGACGGGATGGGGAGGCTGAAGACCACGACCAAGCCGAACAGCGACGTCATCACCCAAAGCTGGGACAACGCCGGGCAACTCACCGGGATCAGCTACTCCGGAACCAGCACCCACGCCGTCGGCTACACCTACGACAGCGACGGACGACGGACGTCGATGACCGATGGAACCGGCACGAGCACGTACCGTTACGACTCGTTCGGTGAGATCACCGGCGTCACCGCTGGCAGCGGAGCCACGACCGGGTACAGCTACGACGCCGCCGGAAACACGACCAGCATCACCTACCCCACCAGCGGCACGAAGATCACCCGCCATTTCAACGCCCTCGAACAGCTCGACAGCATCACCGACCCTGCCGCGGGAGTGAACTCGTTCGGCTACAACGCTGACGGCGCCCCCACCACGATCGGGTACGCCAACGGCGACACCTCCACCGTCGCCTACGACAACGCCGACCAGCCCAGCTCGAGCGCACTCACCCGCGGTGCAACAGCCCTCGGCACCGTCACCTATGGGCGCGACAACGCCGGCGACCTCAACGCGACCACCCCCTCCGCCGGCGCCCCCGGATCCACCACCAGCTACGGATATAACGCGAACCAGTACCTCACCGGCTCCACCGTCGGTACCACCACCACCAGCTACACCTACGACAGCGTCGGCGACCCCACCAAGGTCGGCGCAGCCACCCAGGTCTTCGACGCCGCCGGGCAGCTCTGCTGGACGACCACCTCCACCGTCAGCAGCCCCACCTGCACCTCACCAGGCGCCGGCTCGACCAGCTACAGCTACGACGCCAACGGCAACCGCACCGGCAAAACCCCCACCGGCTCCACCGCCACCACCTACGGCTACAACGCCGCCGGCGAACTCACCACCATCTCCGGCGCCGCCAGCGCAACCTACACCTACAACGGCGACGGGCTCCGCGCGACCAAGGCCGCGGGATCCACCACCGTCACCTTCACCTGGGACACCCGCGGGAAAGTCCCACAGCTCCTCAGCGACGGCACCACCGACTACGTCTACGGCCCCGCTGGCACACCCATCGAACAATTCACCGCCGGCGGCGCCAACCAGACCTACTACTTCGCCGACGCCCACGGATCCACCGTCGAGCTCACGAACCAAGCCGGAACCGTGACAGGCAGCTACGCCTACACGCCCTGGGGGGCAGTCGCCAGCCACAGTGGGACATCAACGCCAGTGCAGTTCGCTGGTGCATACGCCGACGCCGAGAGCGGCCTCGTCTACCTCCAAGCCCGCTACTACGACCCGACAACCGCGGTGTTCGTAAGCGTCGACGCACTGGTCAGCAAGACTCTCGCGGCGTACCTCTACACGGCGAACGACCCCCTCAACCGGCTGGATCCGCTCGGACTGTGGACGTGGGGCGACACCTGGGCGGTTGTGGGTATGGCTGGGCTTGCGCTTGTTGGCGTCGCGCTGACCATCTCTGTCGTTGGAAGCGTTGGAGATGCTGGCGTGCTTGCCGGGGAAGGGGCGCTTGGAGCGGGTCTCGCCGCGGATTTGGCTGCCGAGGGCGCAGCCGACGCGGCCGGTGCTGGTGCTGTAGAGAGCGCGGGCACCCTCACGACGGTGGGACGAGTTGCGGGTGGGCTTGGCACAGCCGGGGACGGCGCTGCATGCTTTGTCGGAGGAGATAAGCTCGGCTGCTTCGGTTTCTACATGGGAGCGGGAGCGCTTGGAGGAGATTTCGTGGGATCTGCCGTCGGTGGAGTCAACGGGTTCGGCATCAGAGCGGTAAGCGGAATCTCGCTCGGAGGCGCGGGCGGAGTGGCCGACACCGTCGGTGGCATCCGCGGAATCCAGCATTTCTGCGGAGGCGGAGAGGACAGATGACGCATCCCACGCTAAACCAGGAAGACGAGAGGTTGGATTGACCGCCTACAACCACGATTGGGCGCAACGAATTGGCGTCGACGCGGCCAAGACCAAGCGCAGATACCAGATGCTCCTCGCCGCCAATTTCGGTTGGTACGTCGCGTTGGTGCTCGCTGTCGCCGTCGGCGCGGCCGTTCTTCCACCAGCGTCTCGGAACATTGCCGCGTTGATTGGCCTCGTCGTGTTTGTACTTGTATTCCTTTTTCTGTCGGTGAAGACAGCGAGGACCGGTAGACGGGTGGCGCTGGAGGCTTCGCAGGCGCTATTGAGCGTGAATCCGGGTCGGATCCTCAGCGTTCCGTCGCGCGCCCTTCGAGGGACCGAATGGTTCGACGCGTGGGCACGCCAGAGCAACGTGCGATGGGCGACGCCTTCCATCCAGGGATGAGACGGCCAACCGAACACTCGGTGAAGCATCATGGGAGTCATGACACCCGACGATGACGCGACGCCCTCGATCGGTGAGATCAAGCAAAGGCTCACGGACAGCGTCACAACCTACTTCCTCGACTCGAATGACTTCAACGGACTTCCCGCACAACGGTTGATCCCGAAGTCGCCTGATTCCGCTGCGATCATCGAGGAGCTGCTTACTGAACTTGTTGCTGACGGCGTCATCTACGCCAACTTCGGCCACAAGATGGTCAACCCACACATCATCGGGTTTCAGCAGGAGGAGCCGGCGGAGAATCTCGCGCAGGTGAGGAAGCGCGCCGGCATCGGCAGCTCTGTGCTCTATCCGACGGCGGCGACACTCGAGCAAGCGGGCGCCGCCGACCGGTACCCAGACGCGCCATACTCCCGTCAGCTTGTCCTAGGCGAAGGGCAGCTCGAGTCGCGCTTTTTCCACGGTGCGGTACTCGCCCGCTACCGGGACGACCCGCGATACGAGTATGCGTTCGACATCAATGGGCACATCCGCGGAAGCGGCGCCCCGATGGGCACCTTCCTAACTACATTCGGCATCGGCTACCACCGTGACACCAGGAACCCGGAAATCGTCGTCGGGGTGCCGCTTCGCTATCTACACGACCTGCTTCCTGTCGAGCAGTCCTACTGGCTGTCGTTCCAGCACGACCAGCAGGACTTCATCCTGCACCCAGACTGGGTTCGTCCGAATCTCTACGGTGAGTTCCCGGAGAAGATCAGCGCGTACACAGCGATCCTTGACGAGATGGAGCTCATCAATAGGATCTGTGATGCCATCGGCTACACGCACTTGTATCGAACGCTATTCACCGAAAACTCGCGCCCGACGGATTACGGCTATGTCATCCGGCCGACCGACCGTGAATTGTCCAACTTCTACGAGCAGCTCAACAAGCTCTTGATCGACAACATGCAACCGGCCTTCTTCGACCGAACTCGCGTAGAGCGAACGCAGGAATTGAAAGACGGAGAAGGGAACACCTACCGCGGTCCGCGCGGGACGGTGGCGATGCTAGAGGACTTCTTGAAGGACGTCGTTACGGTGGACTCCGAGGGCATGGTTCCAGATGCGGTTGCCACCTTGCGCAAGATCCGGAAGTACCGGTCGTCGGTCGCGCACGACATAAAAGTGAACTCGTTCGACCCAGCCATCTGGGAGAGCCAGCGTCAGCTCGTCGCGTCGACCTACTTTGCTGTGCGGACAATACGACAGCTGCTGGGCTGCCATCCCGATGCCTCCGAAGTCACGATCCCGGAAGCGCTCGAAAGGCCGCTTGTTTGGCTGCTTTGAAGAATCGAGACGATTCGGATGAGCCTTGGCCGCAGCAGATGTTGGGGACGAGGAAAAGCGGCAACGCACGCGCCCCCACAGGGTCGGGGCTGTGTGGGCCCGCAGGGTCAGAATGAGGAAAGACGCCATGACAATCGATAGGCAATTGATGGACGCGATGCAGTGGCGCCGGGACGACGGTATGTTGGCGATCCGCACCCGGGACGGGGCTGTCCACGGCTACCCGGCCCCCGCGGAACTGAACGCCTTCTCGCAGCGCATCGACTTCGCGGAGTTCACCGTGGGAAAGCGCGAACTCTCGATAGCAACGGACCGCGGCGATCTCATCCAGCTCGATGTCGGAACACACCGGAACCCGAGCCCTCGCCGGAACCGACTCGTCGTCTATCTTGACCAGAACCACGTGAGCTCATTGAGCAAGGCCCTGCGCGCACCCCACAGACTTCGAAATGAGGAGGAGTGGAAGGCGGCGCTAGATCTCATCCGATGGGCTGGTACCGGGAAGATCATCGTCCCGTTTTCTGCTGCGCACATGGCGGAAACCGGAGCATGGCCAAACAAGGAAGCCCGTTACCACCTCGCAACGACCATCCTGAGCGTCAGCCGCGGCTGGCAACTCCGCGATCCGCTGCAGCAACGGCACGATGAGCTCGTTTCCCTGCTCACTGAGTCGGTCGACCGTGAGACAGCAGTCCCAGATGCCGTGACATTAGCGCCGAACGCAGCCCTTGCGTCACGAATTCAGCCGAGTCAGGCCCGGGATACGAACATCGACGCAAATCCAACGATCCGACACCTCTACCAGTCGATGGTCTGGCTCAATGTGTCGGTGGCTGTGATGCTAGACGAGGACTCGATCCCGAAGACCCCTGCGGACGACTGGGTTAAGCGCGTCCAACGTTTCACAGACTGGCTCCAGGCGGAGCCCGAGCGGACGAAGGCGAACCGGCGCAAAGCTGCGGCCGCCTTTATGTTCTCCGACGAGTCGACCGAGCTCGCCCGCGCTGCCGCCGACGCCGGCCTAGCCCCGTCCGAGTTGTCAGGGTGGAGCCGGGACTCATGGCTCCTCGACGACCGAGGGCGTCCCGGCGTTTCGGTGTTCCGATCGGCGATGATCGACAAGATCGTATCTGGCCACGAGTGGGAGCCTAACGATCTAGTCGACCTCATGTACCTGAGTACCGCTGTCGGATACTGCGACTTCGTCGCAGGTGACAGGCGAACAGCCGCTCTGTTACGTCAACAGACACGAAGACTTGGATACGGAGCGGAGCTTCACTCCGATCTGGTGGGTCTCGTTGCGTCCGTGGCGAAGAGGCTAGAAGGAGCACGTGACCAAGGCGAACGATCGCGGACATCGCCAAAGACGTCGCCCGCCGGCTTACCCCGCGTGAGAAACCGCAACTCGGAATGAGCGTCCCGATCGCCGCACGCTGTCGCTGACCGTCAGGTGAGGCAAGCGCAGGCAGAGCGGCCACCCAGGTGGTGTGCGATACGTCACGCGAAGAGCGGAAGCTTCTTGCGGCCCGCCAAGTGGTCTGTGATGGGTGGGAAGGTGTCAAGTTGCTTGAGAAACCGCAACCGGAGCACGCGCAGCGTGCATCATCGGCGACTTAAACCCAACCGACCTCCGGCGGCGCGCATAGGAGCTTCCGACACCTGTTACCTCACGACGGAGAAGACCATTATGACTGCCCTAATCGACCTCCTATGGATCGCGGGCGGACTCATCGTCTGCGCAGTCTGTGGTGTGGTGCTGTGGTCAATGACCATCCGACGCTAAGTGAGCTCAACAGCGATCCATGCGATCAGAACGAGAACAGCGAACCATGAAGTCAGCGCAACCATCGCTCGGGTTGCAGCCCTACGCCAAGCCGTTTCCTCGTCAGTGAGACGATCCCGGGAAAAGCCTTCGAGCGAGCGGCGCGCGATCCGTTCCGCTGCCGTTGGAGCGGTAGCGATGTACAACTCGGACCGAACCGAACGCAGCTGGCGGAAGATGGTCGGCAGTGCGAGTACGGGAACCACCCAACTCCCCCAACCACGAGCAACCTCGACCCATCCCCCGCCGAGATCTGCCGGCGTCGAGACGGCGCGGCGTCGGTACCGCATGTAGCCAAGCAGGACGGTCGCAGATGACCCTCGCCATTGACCGAGCCGTGTCGACTCAATTACACCGCCAACGCAACCAGCTCCGAAAATGAGCAAACTGATTGCGCCGATTGCCACCGGTGAGAAGCCCGGCATTGCGACAGCAACGGTAGCCACGAGGAGTAGGAGCGCGGCAGCAACGCTTAGCGCCACCACCACGAGGAGCGGATACTGGCGGGTGAGTAGGGCAAGCCGGGCGAATGCCGTCATTGCCCATAGGAGCGTGACGATCAGCGCGACCGTCAACCATATGACCCAATAGGGGACGCTTCCATAGGGTGCGAGGACTCCGGCAGCGCCGGTCGGGACGGGACCAAACAAGAGCACGACACGAAAAGCGACAACGGTTGGCGTCGACGGCCGGCTCGACTGTTCGATCCATCGAATTCCGTTCTGATAGCCGACAACGAGCTCTTTGGCGTTGGCTGCCCGTAGCGATCGAGACCATCGACGGCGAGACGCGATCGATGCGTCAGCCGCGAGACCTGAAATCAGCAGAGCACCGAAGATCAGTCCGCCCATAGCGCCGAGATGCAGGGGCTCTTTCGGTGCTCGAGCGCCGAGTGCGCCCGCTCCCGCGGCCACGAACGCCATGACAGAGCAGACCCTCGCGAAGAGTTCCAAACCGCGCTGCCTGGCTACGATCGCTGCCACCGCGTCGGATGTGGGTTCCATAAACGCGGACCTGACCGCAACTTGCAACGCGACCACGATCGTGGCCAACGCGGCGAGAGCCCCCACGGCCGTCGATTCCGCGATCGCGAGGTCAACGCCGTTTGTCAGATGCGCCGGCAGGCCCAGGCATAGCAGCAGTGTGAGGAAGATCGCGGCGGAGATCCCCAACTCGATCAGCACCGAAAACCAGTACCGCTCAGCTTCGTTGAGGATCTCGAGCGCGATCTCGTCATCGGAGTGCCCGGCAGATACTGCGACATCTGCATTCGCAGCGGACTGAGCCTCCCGATCATTCATGTTGTCCGCGCCGTTGGCGACCTCAGCAACCGCAACATCCATTCGCAACCCCCAGTACATCGGCCAGACCTACTATCGGGCGCGTTGGATCAACCGTTACCGGGTGACCAATTTCAGCCGCACCCAGCTCCGGCACACCCGCACAACGGCGAGGAGACGTCGCGCGCCGGTGCGGTCGCGGCTTACCTGCCGCGAAGACCCCGCCTTTGGGGGCTCTGAATGAATCCTCAGCTTTGAGAGGGTGGATAGGCAACTTTTGAACTACCCGAGAGATTCTGATGACAAACCCGAACGTTCCCGCAGGCTGGTATCCCGACACTGAGCGCCCCGGTTCAGAAAGATGGTGGGACGGGTCCCAGTGGACCGATCACCGCCGCCCGCTCGAGGTCAGCCTCCCGCCCGCCCCGCCTACAGCACCAGCCGCGCCGACTCTGGCTCCGCCGACAGGTCCGGCGGCCCCCGCGTTGGCAGCGCCGTCTGCGGAGAAGCCGTTGTGGAAGCGCACTTGGTTCATCGTGACCGCGGCCGTCGTTGCCCTCCTCGTGGTCGGCTCGATCAGCTCCGCTATCGCGGGTGGGAAGAAGAATGTTGACGCTGTAGCTGAGACCACCCCGATCGCAGCGACGACCCCCACAGAAGACCCCATCCCGTCGGAGGCGCCGACGCCTACGGAGATCCCGGCCGCGGAGGTCGTCGACCCGACGTACTTCAGGGCGACCGCTGGTAAGCAGCTCGACGACTACGAGAAGGATCTCGGCGACCTCACCGACGCAGTGTCCAAGGGGTCTGTGATCCGCGTGGCGTCGAACTCTGTCGAGCTCACCTTCAACGACGGCCAGCTCTCTGCGATCACTCCGACTGCGAACGTGGAAGCTGAGTGGGCTGCCGCATTGGCCGCGTTGTCCGCGACCACGGAGCAGATCACCGACGCCGGGTCGAAGTCCGACTACACCGCAGTCAACAGCTTGATCGCTCAGGCGACGGCGCAAGTCGCCACCCTTCGTGAGATCCTCGGACGGGCTGCGTAACCGACAACGATGAGCACCCCGCCCCTCCCGGCTGCCGGCTGGTACCCGAACCCCGAGAACCCGTCCGAGATGCGCTGGTGGGACGGCGCGGCCTGGTCTGTGCACACGGCACCGCCAGCCGCCGTCACTGCGGCCGCTGCTCCACGTCGCGCCCTGAGAATCCCGGCCGGCACGTGGATCGGTGCAAGCCTTGCTCTGCTGGTAGGGCTGGTAGCGATACCGGCGGGCCTCGGCTCGTTCCTCATCTTCGTCGCCCTCATCGCCGGCGGCACGGCCGTCTACACGCTGATCACGAAACGACGAGGATGGGCACTTCTTCCTCCATCTCGCCCCGTCGCCGGAGCGATCACGGCCGGAGCGCTCGTCCTGCTCCTGACCGGGTCTGGCATCTACTCCGCCACTCACCCGAAGCCGCCCGCGGTCGCGGCCGCGAACGCGAACGCAAACGCCACTGCTGCACAGTCGCCGACGCCTACCCCGACGGCATCGGCAAGCGGGGACCCGCTCGACCCGGAGACGGTCATCGCCTCCGACAGCGGCCCGTCCGCGGTGATCGCCGACAACAGTGTTACCTCGGCGACCGCGCTCGAGCTCCTCGCCACGATCCCGGTCAAGGGCAAGGCCCCTGCAACCGGGTATGCCAGAACGGCTCAGTTCGGCGCCGCATGGCTCGACGTTGACCATAACGGCTGCGACACCAGGAACGACATCCTTTACCGTGACTTGACCGACGTCGTCCAGCAGGGCCCGTGCAGGATTCTTTCCGGAACGCTCGACGACAAGTACACCGGGCAGACAATCGAGTTCCTCCGAGGGAACAAGACGTCCGGACTCGTGCAGATCGACCACATCGTTCCGTTGCAGAACTCCTGGGTGACCGGCGCTCAGCAACTCACCCAGGCGCAGCGTGTCAGCCTCGCGAACGACCCGCTGAACCTGATCGCCGTCGATGCGAAATCGAACGAGCAGAAGTCCGCCGGGGACGCCGCCACCTGGTTGCCGAAGAACAAGTCGTTCCGCTGCGAATACGTCGCGCGCCAGATCTCAGTTAAAGCAACCTACGGGCTTTGGGTGACGGACGCGGAGCATGCGGCGATGACGAACATTCTGGCGGGATGCTCCGCCCAGGCCGCTCAGTCCTCGCCATTCGCTCCGAAGGCCCCCGAGGCTTCACCGACGGCCGCCCCAGCGCCAGCGCCTGCACCTCCCGCTCAAATCCCCGCTCCGGTTCCGGCGCAACCCGCACCCGCGCCTGCGCCGGCACCGCCTCCAGCACCGGCGCCGGATGTGTACTACCAGAATTGCGATGCGGTCAGAGCGGCTGGCAAAGCCCCGCTGTATGCCGGCGAGCCCGGTTTCTCACGCAAGCTCGATCGTGACGGTGACGGCATCGCCTGCGAGTAGCGCCGGACTAATCGGTCAGCCGTGGTCGTTCCGCAGCTCGTCTTCGACGGCACGGTTTCGGCGGGGGTGGGTGCCCGGCTGATCACCCGAGGCGTGGTTGCGTGCACGACGCGACCGGCTGCTGAGATCGCGGAGTTCGCCGGACAGATGGCGGAGGGCCGTGTCGTCGGCGGGGGCTTCGGAGACGAGCATCTGGGCCGCAAGAAGAGGGCCGAGGTCGTTCAGGTCCGCCCCGGATCTCTTCGCGGCCGCGGCTAGTTCGGCGGCCAGCCGGTGCAGCTCAGGGTCGCGCATTCGCTTCGGAGTCGCCGCTTCATATCTGCCGTTTTCTCGCTGGCTGATGTATCCGGCGTCGAGTACGCCGGCTAGCGCGGTGTTGAGGGTTTTCGAGTTCAATCCGAGCGTGCGAATTGATGGGATCTGACCGGTGAATCGTCCTGCCAGCACCAGGGCGATGAGCGCGTCCTCGATGGTTCGGACTGGGGTCGGCGGCAATTTCAGCTCCTATTTTGTGTTACCTAGCTACCACACTTTGGCACAGAATCCCGCTCATGCGCTCCGGCGATGACCCCGAAACTGTCGTAGCTAGGTAACACACTTTTGCAAAATCATCCCGACCTGGCGGTGCAGTAGACCGGGAGGCCATCCCTGTCGGAGAAACCGACCTCGAGGAGGATGGTGTCCGAGGAAAAGTCAGACAACGGGAAATTCATCCTGACCAGCACTTTTATGAATAGAAAATCCTACTGTACTTACTCTTTCTCTTTAATGACCTCTTAAGAAGAAGATCTATATATATAAAGGGCTTCTGGGCCGGAAATAAACATAGGGGAGTTCTTCTATAGGGGCGTGCTGGGCGAAAAGGGTCAGTACAACTCGACGAGCTATCCCCGCCGCCCAGCTACCGTCTGCCGCAAGCTGTCCGACACCACCATCCGACACTGGGCTTGAGCATGAGACTGGGTGAAGTCCAAGCGCTCACCCCGACCGCGACAGGGCGACCAGAGGTATCGTCGAGCCCAGCCTGTGGCCGCCCGCCGCGGGATCCTGAACCTGGCCACGCCAACAGCCCAGTCGCACAGGCGATCGCGCTCCGATCCCGCCCGCAATCGACAGCACTGACGTCGGTCAACGCTCTCGTCGCCGCATTTGATTTCGTGTGCCCCCAATTGCCTCCCAAATGACGTCCCCACCGCCGGCCCGTTCCCTGACACTCCGCTGCCGTGAACGGTCGATCAGGAATCCTGGCGGTCCGTCGTCTCCGAAACGCGAAACCTGCTGTGGCGCCGCACACAAGGTGCTCGGACGAAGTAACCCGCTCCCACGGACGACAAGGATCTCGATGACACCCCCACGGTCACTCACTGCGACGGCGACGGACACGGCGTACCCCGCACAGAGACCGGACGGTTGGGGAGCCGCTGCGGGCTGTCGCCCCAGCCGGTGCCATCCAGCTCCCATAGATGACCATGAGACGCCGGAAACAACGCGAACAAGCCGCGCTCATTTCGAACCGACAGGGAGACCCATGTTCGACATCCACGAAGCCAACCTCCGGGTTGGCGCCCAGCACGAGATCGCACACGCCCTCGCGTACATCGCCCACGGGAGAGAGTTCATCGACGTGGAACTCGATGATGTCGGCTGCGGGGCTGTCAACGTCCGACCGTGGGCGGGGCGACCGGACCAGATCGCTTGCATCAAGATGGCCGGCCCCGCGGCGGACTTCGCCTTCCTGGCAGAGCATCACGGTGAAGACAACGCCCTGGCCTACACCGTCGCCGGATGGGCTGAGCTTCTCGACCTGGCCCACCCCGACGACGACTCGGACGCGATACGCAGCGATCAGGCGGGCGCTGCCAGCACTGGGCTCCTCATCTACGGGTTCGCGTGGGCGGCCGGGTTCTACGCAGCGAACCGGGAGCTGATCTCCGACTTGGCCGACACGCTTCGAACGGCCGACAGCCGCGTAACGCACCAGCAGGTTCTGGCTCTTGCGGGAGGGCGCTTGCGGGCCGCGGACGAGTCAGAGGTCGTCCGCGTGTTCACAAAGCTCGCCCCGCATCGGACAACCGTCGACGCTATCGAAGCCCACGTATGCGAGCTACACAATCGGTGAACGTCACCACCTGGAAAGTCTCGAGCGCCGCGACCGGGCCTACGAAAACGCAGCTCCTATACTGCGCGTGCTCGACGAGTCATCTAAATTCTCTAAACACTTCGAACGGAGCCGCCGTGCTGAAGACCATCGACCCGCTCATCGGTCCGGAGCTCCTCGCAGCGCTCGCCCGAATGGGTCACGGAGACACGATCGCCGTCGTCGATAACAACTACCCCGCTTACGCCACAGGGGTCCCCGTCATCCGCCTCGACGGCGTGGACGTCGTGGAGGCTCTTCAAGCGATCCTGACTCTGTTCCCGGTGGATCATTTCGTGAGCACCCCGATCGCCCGGATGGCAGTGGTCGATGATGAAGAGAGCGTGCCGGACGTCGCCGTCCAAGCCGTTTCACTCATCGAGTCCGTCGAACAGCGACCTGTCGGGGTGGAAGTCGTTGAACGGACTGCGTTCTACGACCGTGTAAAAGCAGTGTCAGCTGTCGTCGCGACCGGTGAGTCGCGGCCGTACGGCTGCTTCATCCTCATCAAAGGAGTCGTAACTGCCGACGGCCCGCAGCAACGCCAGCCATGAGCCAGTTGGCTCCAGAAGGCGGAAAGGCCCCGGCGAACCGACGACTGCTAGTAAACCTCGACAACCATCACCGTGCCATCGGCGCTCACCGAATCGATTCGCTCGCCCTCGGCCTCCGACTCGGCGCGCGCAACGAAGTTCGCCCGCACGATGACACCCGCTCCGGCTGATATCTCGGCCGTTGCGGGCGCTGGACTCCCTGACGAGATCGTCTGATCGGACCGATAGTGATTCGAAGACCGATGCGTTGATTCGAGGAGACCGATTGCGTGACGCCGACACCAACCGCGCCTGAGGAACACCTGCCTGCCGCTATGTCGCCCGCCGCGGGGAAAGCATCGAAGTTCGGTCGCGTTCGGGCGACGGCTGCACGTGTGGCGCGTGGGCTCTCGCGCTTTCTCGCGAGCATTGAACAATGGCAGTTCCGTTCCGCCTCCGAACGATTGCAGGCGCAGGCGGTGGAAGCCACCTGGACCGTGAGCAGTGAGATCGCGAGCCAGACGGTTCTCGACGACGTTCAGCGCGCTGGCTGGGACGTTGAAACGGTAGGTGAGACACCCGAGGGAAGAACCCGGTACCGTGCCAGGTCTCGGGTCACGACGGGCCGGCCTGCGGACATCGCTCGATTCGCCGCGACCCAGTTGCGGTTCGCGCTCGCTCCGCAACAAATGGAACTGCTTTCGGTCACGTGCGTCGATTTTGACAGACCTGTCTTCTACCAGTGGTCGGTGAGCGCGACAAAGTCAGCGACCAACGCTGACCGCGTTGCCATCCGAACCGCGTTGAACAACCGGTACATCACCGGCACCGAACAGGCGGTCACCGCGGAGGTAGGAGCCGTGCTGGGGGAAAGTGGGGTGTCGGATAGCGCCTGGAAGCTTCTACCCGCCAATGCTGCGGCGGCCGCTGATCACACCAATCACTGGCCGGTGACGCCACAACTTCTGGCCGGACTTATCCTCGGCCTGCTTTTCGTTGGTGGTCTCGTTGGCGGGTCGTACATCCCCGCGGACGTGGTGGGTTTTCGATACGGGGTAATCGAAAACTGGTGGCCGTTGGTGAGCGTGGGCGCGCTGATGGCTGCATGCGTCATCACGCTTCTCGTCCTTGACTGGGGGCAGAAGGCTAACGGGAGATCGGTGACGGCGGCGGACCCCATCTTGGCGGCCATTCTTGCTGTCGCCCCGATCGTGTTCGCCGGTTCGGCGGTCGGAGAGTGGGCTGATCCGCTGTGGATGTTGGTCGCGGTAGCTGGAACTGGTGCTCTCGTCGCCATCGTGGCTATCCTCGCCAGACCTTTCGTCCTCGCCGACCGCTACTCACGCAAGCGGACAGTTCGGGGGCTGATCATCAGCTTGTCTGCCGTGGTGGTGCTTCTCAACGTCCCCGCAGCTGCGTTCATGCTCGGCGCCGATTTGCCGGAAATGATCGGCTCGGTAAACATCGGTACCGTTCTGCTGAGCGGTCTGATTCCAGCTGCGATTGCGGGCACCGGGGTCATCTGCGTCCGGTGGATGATCAAACTCTTTCGACGGCGTTCGCGAGTTGGCGCCGGCGCCGCGATCGCCTTCTACGGAGCATCGGTTGCGGCGTTGGCTTTCTGTGTCATTGTCGCTGGTTCGTTCTCCGCCGGGAGCTCTGTGTCGTACGCGACTGACGCGAGCTCGACCACGCTTTACGGCCTCCGACCTGTTTGCGTAAGCAACCCGTCGGCGCGCCAGATGGGCGCATTTTGGTTGGTCGGCACTGTAGGACGAACCAGCATCTTGCTGCCTCGTGCCGGTACTAGCGAGCGGGGTGGAGGCACCCTCCGAGTCGACTCCAACCAAGCGTTGGACTACGTCGGCGCTCGTGCGTCCTGCCCTGCACCATGAGCGGGCGTACTCACGTCGCAAAGCTGGTCTCGCAACGGAGACTCGTCTAATCTGCGGCAGGTTGACACCGCGAGAGCTTGACGCGCCCAGCGGTGGTCTCAGCCCTCGCGTCGATGTGGGTGTCAAGGCGCCCGGCTCCGCGGCCGGCCACTGCTGCAGCGCACGCACCGTTTCGCGCCCTTCACCCAGCACAGCGGTCAAGCCGTGGCTTGACGGGAATCGTAGATCACGCTGGGCCAGCGGCTTCCACCGCTCCGGGTGACCCGTGGAAACATTACGAATCGTCGTGGTCGAGCGTTTCCGCTTGAGTTGAAGGTCATGGTTTCATTGCGTTAGCGGCAACGATGACTTGCCACGACCGGGCCTCCTGCCCAAGGGGAGATGTGATGATTCGACGACGAATAGGACGACGCGTAGCGCTCGACGCCAGCTGAAGCCGGCATCATGCACCTCACCCGTTCAGCGGATGTGGCGGCTGCGGTGTTCGAGGCGGCGCTCGGATCCGAATTCAGCGTGGACGGCCTGCACCCACCTGCACGCGATGTCGTTCGATCGTTGGCGTTAGCCCTCCTCTCTCGTGGGTCCGGCGGCCCCATGCGCCGACAGCATTTGGTCGGATTGGTCGGCGCTCTCGAGCACGCAATGCGGGAAGCGCGAGCGGAGTTGTACTCGCTCGACCAGCCGTTCGCGCCCGCCGGGAGATTGACGCCGCGCGAGCTCGAAGTTCTTGAACTCCTCCAGCAGCATTGGACGATCGCCGAGATCGGCAGCCTCCTTTTCGTTAGCCGGGACACGATCAAGACGCATGTGCGCGCCGTGTACTCGAAGCTTCAAGTGCAGAAGCGCAGCGAAGCGGTCGCCAAGGCACGCAACCTTAGAGTGCTGTGACTGGTTAGGACTCCCTTGACGCTCTTCGCGTTCGGCTCGCACTCTTGCCGTCCACTTACCGACTCCCTGGTCGATTGTTTTCTCCAGGTCCCACTCGGCCGACCCTGAACGATCCGCTTGTCGGCGTCGGGTGCGGTCCTCGTGAAGGGGCTCCCGGGGAACGGTTCTACCGAGAACCGCAGGCCGTCGCGCGCTCGAGGGGCGCGAGCGTCGGAAGCGGTCAGTAGAGTCATGGGCACTGTGATGGCCGACCCGAAAGGACCAGTCATGGGGAAGTTGAGAGAGTCCGTCGACGCGGAAATCACCAAGACGGTCGAAACCACACTGTCGACCTCGAGGCAACAGAAGTCGAACGACGGGGTACCGGAACCAAGCGACATCGGCTATTCAGCCGGTGTCTACGTACCAAGCGTCTATCTCTACGCGGACATGATCGACTCGTCGGCCCTGGTGAGACAGCATCCCGCGGAAACGGTCGCTCGAGTGTTCAAAACCTACCTTCAGGTCGCTGTGCGCATCATCCGCCATCACGGCGGTCACATACGCAGTTTCGATGGCGACAGAGTCATGGGGGTGTTTAGCGGAGACGATCGTGCGAACAGGGCCGTAAAGGCTGGGATGCAAATCAAATGGGCCTGCAGCGAGCTCATGCAACCGGCTCTGTACGCGAAGTTCAAATCCTTCAAGAAGAGCAGCTGGGTGCTGCGATGCGCGGTCGGTATCGCAAATGGAGAAGCTCTCCTTATCCGTGCTGGAATCCGCGACAACGACGACCTCGTTTCGATCGGACGCAATGCCAACCTCGCCGCGAAGCTCAGTGACCTCCGCCAAGACCGCTACACCACCTTCATCGGCGCCGGCGCATATAGCGAACTCTCAGATGCAACTTTGAATTCGCAGGGTAGGTCGATGTGGGACGGACCATACGGCCTGGATCTTGGAGGCGAGACCAAGCAGTACTACCGGTCGACTTTCCGGTGGTCGTTCTGATGAGTGTGATGGATGACTTCGACACGAAGATGACGAACATCTTGTACGCCGAGTGGAATACACAAGACGCTCGCGTGGTCCCCAAGACCGAGGACGTCGCACAATACAACGGCGCCAAGAAGTTGCAAGCAACGTACCTATATGCCGACATGGCCGATTCGACGCTGCTGGTGAAGACCGTCGAGGCGGAGTTGGCAGCAAGAGTCATCCGAGCGTATTTGCGAATCGCCGTCGACTGCATCAGGGCGAAGGGCGGCCACATTCGCAGTTTCGATGGCGACCGGGTGATGGGCATCTTCATCGGTGATACTCGGCGCAACGATGCAGTCGTCGCTGCCCTGAACATCACCTGGGTGGTCGAAAAGGCACTCAACCCGCAGCTCGCTACCAAAATGTGGGCCGCGAACAAGAAGTTCACCGTTTCGCATCGCAGCGGTATCGACGACGGTGACACATTCATTGTCCGTGGCGGGGCGCGCAACAACAGCGACCTCGTGTCTGTCGGCGACGCCCCGAACATCGCTGCCAAGCTCAGCGGACTTCGCGGAGAATCGGGAACTACGACGATCACGAGTCGCGTCTACAACGCATTGTTCGATTCCAACAAGACGTCAGTAAACGGCCAGGCGATGTGGGTGAAGCGGCCTCAGACGCACGTGGGGCCGCACATCGTTTCCACCTACAGCTGCGGGTGGATGAGGCAGCCATGAGCAAGAGAGCAAACGATGACAACATCCACGCGGTCGAGAACGCATGGCATATCCACGACGCACAAGCAGACTGGACCGGCAAGGTCGATGCGAAAGCGTCATTCTCATTCGCCATTCAGTCCGCACTCTTAGCGGCGGTCGTCGCACTGGTGGCTGGCGACAAACTCTTCACCGGCTTCCGAGGCTGGTGGGTCGGCCTATTCATTGTTGGCGTGCTGTCATTAGGGGCAGGTGCGGTAACGGCAGCATGGGTGGTCGCGCCGCTCCTTCGTTCCAAGGACCTAAAGCGAGAGTCGGAAGAGGACCACATCTACTTCGGTCATTTGAGACATGTGGGCGCCTCCGAACTTGAAGAGCGTCTGCGCGATCGTGACCTGCTGCCAGTTCTCGCTAGGCAACTGGTGCGGATGTCGGCTATTGCGTGGAAAAAGCACGTGCTCGTCAGATGGTCCATCTGGCTGGGTGTCGCAGGTGGGACCAGCCTGACGATTTGTGGGCTACTTCTGAAGCTCGGGCTGGGCGGCTGACCGGCAACAGATCAGCGCCGCGGCGTATCCGGATAACCGGAGCGGCGTACCGCGTTCGACCATAACCAAACAAATTCAGGAAACTTCTCACCTGCCGGCGTGTAGCGGATCAGCACTGCACCGCCTGGTGTCCACGCGATTGCGTGGGCGTCGACCTCTATGACCTCGTCGTAAACGATGCGAGCTTGCACTAGCGCTCGAACGGGGACGGGGCGCTCTTCGTCACGTCGACGCCCCGTCGACCGTACGATGTCGTCCGGCAGGCTGACCGGGTGCGGTTTCCGGTCGCGTTGCACAGCCTCTTCTCCGAGCTTGGGTGGGTACAGGTCGTACCTTCTATTCGTTCCCACCGGGCATCGTCCTCTTCATGAGCAGATTGCATCCCCGTCCACGAGGCCGTCGATCGTTAGCCAACCTGGTTAGCGGTAGGTGGCGAGCAACTGCCACCGACCTTCCGCGAGCTCACGAACGTCAAACATCCGCACGTCGCCGTCACTGACCGACGCTCCCTGAAATCGCCACCCTGCAACGCGGAGCAAAGGATGGGTAAGCACGTCATGGATGGCCGGCTTCGTCAGCGGCGTGGGAGTGTCGGTCACCACGTACCTGTTCCCACGCCAGACGATGCGAGTGGGCCGCCCGCGCTCGGTCCAAACCGAGATGACGTCGGATGCGTGGGCGATGCTCATGGGTGACCTCCTGGGTACGCGGCGATGTACTCATTGCACCACAGTCTCGAAGCTTTGTTCGAATAATGTTCGTACTGCAAAGGGCCAATGCAACAACTCCCCACCTCCCGAATAGCCGGATACATCGCACCGCATATCCGGTCGAGCTCTTGCGCGGCAAATCGTGCGCCTGTTTTAATGACCGCTGAGGTGGGAACAGATCATGAACGCCAGTCGCACTCCAAGGATCCCCACTCACACGTGGTTGGAGATCCGCGACTTCGTCGTGGAAACGGTAGCGCTCTGCCAGAACAAGACCCCCTACGACGACGACCGTCTACTGACCGCCGCCACCAAACTGGCAGCATGGGCCCGCACGGTGGCTGGCCTTCCCCTCCAAGTCGACATTCTATTCCGCCGTGAAATCATCGGAAATTTTGTCGCGACCGGCACCAAAGACCTTCGACCCGCGACCCGAGGCAACCTCCGCGCTCAACTGTTTCGCATGTCAGAAGTCCTGGTTCTCCAGCATCGGAGCCGCAGTCTGACGCCGTTTGCGCCGTCCGACCCATCCCGTCCGTACACGAGCCAGGAGGTTGCCATCCTCCGCGTGTGGGCGAACACCGAATCGACCGCGGAACGGTCCGCGAACGCAAACGTACTGCTGTCGCTCGGGCTTGGCGCCGGCCTTTCTGCCGCCGAGATCGGGAACACTCGAGCGGCTGACATACGCCTCGACGGCGACGGGGTAACCGTACACGTCACCGGCGAACGAGCCCGAGACGTACCAATACTTCCCATATTCGAACCCGCGCTCCGGGATCGAGTAGCGACTCTCCAACCCGACCGGTTCGTTTTCCGGCCCGATCACATTGCGTACTACCCGAACCTCTTATCGAACTTCGTCGCGCGCAGCCACATCACCGGGCCGGTCCCGCAAGCTAAGCGAATGCGGACCACATGGATCGTTCATCACCTGGATCGAGGAACACCCGTGCAAGCATTGATGCGAGCCTCAGGTATCGAAAGCCTCACGGCGTTTAGCAGATACGCTTCCTTCCTCGCCGAAGTCGAGGACGCTGCATACTTGGCCCTCCTTCGCGGCGTGTGTCCGGGCTGAATTCCGAGGCGCCGCACCGGACAACCGTCAGCCGCATTGCCCTGAACGTCCTGGGCTTGGTCGGACGCCACACCACAAGGTCGGTCTCGCTCGAAGCCGGCATCAACACGGGCACGCTCACCCGAACAACTAGCGGCCAGACCTCGTGTGGCATCAATTGCCCTACATCGCTTGCTGCTCAGGGAGCCGGCAGGAAGCGCCCTTAGCCCGCATGATCGTGGCCGGTCCGCGGGTTCCGCGGCCCAGCTTGTACCACCCATCGTGGATAGGATCTGAGCTAGTGGACGCTTCACGGCAAGCGTGTCCGATCATGGCCCTTTGCCGGATCCGACCTGGCGCAGGATCGGAATGACAGTGCCGTCGACCGTCCCGATGCTTCGTATCCAGTCCAGCCATCCCGGGTTGCCAGGCCCCCGAAAGGAGCCGTCGTGTTCGCTCATCACCCCAGCATCACCGCGATGCCGGCACCGGACGACATCGTATGGCGATACATGGACGTATCACGATTCCTTTCTCTGCTTGAGGATGAAGCGCTGGCCTTCGCTGCAGCCGCGGAGATGTCGGATCGTTGGGAAGGGGTGCCCACACGGGTGCATCCCACCTTCGACGATCCGACCACTAACGTCCGTGTCACGCCAAAGATGACCCGAAATCTGATGCAGGCGACGACATTCCTCAACTGCTGGCACGTCTCCAACGTGGAATCGGCGGCCATGTGGGACATCTACCAGCGGGAAGGCCGCGGCGTCGCGATCAAGACCACTTGGGCAAGACTTACGTCCGCGCTTACCACCTCGCAGGAGATCTACGGCGGCCTGATCACATACCTCGACTACGCCACCGAAGAGGTACCCGCTGACAACTGGATTCCGGCATACATGCACAAACGTCGTTCGTTCCAACACGAGCGCGAAGCACGTTTGGTGATCATCGACCCTCACGGGTTTGACGCAGTCAGCTACGACGCGGGAAAGCACATGGGGTTCGGCAAGTTTGATGATGGCGAACCGCCGACGGTCCTCGCAATCCCCGTGAACCTTCGCAAGCTCATCGACAGCGTCTACGTCGCTCCCGCAACCCCAAAATGGCACGCCGACCTCGTCACGAAACTGGTCGCGCGCTACGGTCACACATTCAATGTGGTGCGTTCGGATTTGGACCGCGCACCAGAGATCGGCCTTTAGCACCGCACCGGTCCCAGGCCTACGGGACTGCCATCGAGTCAACTGCGGGCACCCTGATGCCAAGAAGCTGACACGCGCGGCATTGGAGATGCGACTGCGCAAACGCATCCACACGAGTCGCGTCCCGTTCGCGTTGCGTCGCTCTACTCAGAAGTCAGGCGCGACCGCGCCGGCAGAAGCCCTATGCGCTCGCCGGCCGCTGGTCTACTCGCCACGACCTACGACTCGAGCCTTCGGCTGGTGCCGCGCATAGACCAGTGTGCCGACATCAAACGGGCCGGCGCCGACACTAGCCAGGAAATCGACATGCGTGCCACCCATTTAAGCCGTGCCATCAGGACGAAGCCACCATCGCCATCAGCATCCCCACCCGGCGCCAGAACGGAGACACAATGGCTGCACTAGATCTCGGCGCGGTGGCGTTCGGTTTCATAGCCCTTGCCGGCGTGATCCTCTGCGTGTGCGGACTTGCCGCGATCGCCATCAAGCAGGGCCGGATGTGACCAACAACGTCACGACAATGACTCCCACCGCCAACAATCCGACAACCGCGAAGCTCCGCACGCCCGCGCGGATCACATCCACCCAGAGAATTTCCGCCGCCTGAAGTGCTACAGACAACATAGCTCCGCCTTTGAATGCCCCTGCGCTGCAGGTGGTCTTCTTCAGTAGATCGCGCGGCCATCCGCACCGATCTTCGGACGAGTAGCAGGATCGCGCTCCGGCACACCGCCGGCCGCCATCAACCTGGCCAGAATCCTTGGCTCAAGAGCTCGGAGTTCCGACACGGTTAGGTACCGATCCGTGATCCGCTTCGCGTTCCACCAATCCTCGACGGCTGGGTTCATCTCATGGGCAGGAGTGTGGATCGCGAGTGCGACCTCGTCCTGGTTGATGGGTTGGTACCAGTCGTCTCCACCGCTGCGGAGGATCGCCAGTTCCTGCGCGCTCAGCGTGCCGGACTCGAACCGGAGCCGCTGCGCGATCATCCAGTGGCGCAGTTCCATCCGCGCGAAGCGGATCTCGTCGGAGGTGAGAGCGGTGGTAGACATCGTGATCCTGACTGTTGAATGCGGTGGTGCGGTCAGGAGGCCTATGCGCGGGAGGTTTGGTCGGCTGGGGTCTACGCCCTTGCAGGGCGTCGTTCACTGCCGCGGTTGTCGCTTCAAGCGGCTAGAGACATGTCATAAGTGACATGAGACCGCGTCTGCTGTTTGAGGATCCCGCGCACGCTGCAAAGTAGATGCCTATCCTCGGTATTGCGGCGCCTATGCTGACGCGCCCGGCCAAGTTGGGCATTCTTAGGGGCGTCAGACGCGGAGCTCCACGTCGAGGGAGCCGACGAGGCTGGTCGCGACCCGGAGCAGAGACTTCACTTTCGTTTCGGAGAGGTAGGTCGGCGAGTACTCCGAGTTGGTTTTCTCGGCGATCAGTCGCTTGAACTCTTTGGCCAAAGCCTTCCCCCGGGGGCCGGCGGTCTCGAGAAGCGTTGCCGCGGCCGCATGGTCACCGCTGGACGACCGGACTCCGAGGTAGTGCCCGCAGATAGCGTCGGCGGCGGCGATCCCTGCATGGATGGCTGATGAGGCGACCTGGTTACCTGATTGGGCGATCCCGGCGTCGCCGCCGAGCTGGTCGACGAGATTCGCTTGCGCCAGCCAGTCCTTCGCCATCTGAGCGCGCTTCTTCACGTCGCTCTTGCTCATCGGTGACGTTGGTGACTTTTTCGCGTTCAACGGGCGGCCTCGACCAGCGCGCGGACGTCGGTGCCCACGATGGTGTCGGCGTCACGTTCGAGCGCGTCGATGAGAGGGTCGTGGGTTTCGACCATGTGTGCGAGCTGGTTGCGGTCGAAATCGAGAACCTGGGCTGGTCTTCCGAGGAGGGTTTCGACTCGGGTCTCGATCTCTTGGCGGAGTTCGTCGATCTCTGACGCGGGGAAGTCGTCGGGCGTCACGAGCAGTATGTCGAGGTCGCTTCCTGGGGTGTCGTCGCCGCGAGCGGCCGACCCGAACAGAGCGGCCGTGACGGTGTCTCCGAATCTACGCGAGACGATCTCCCCAATACTCTCTGACACCTTCGCTGGAGCAGCGAGTAGTTCGAAGATGGCGTCGGCGAGGACATGGCCCCGGTTGAGTTCGTACAGGGTGGCGTGCGCCGTCGGAGTTGCCTTGACGATGCCCGCGTCCGCGTACCGGGCGAGTGTGCGCTGCGCAGTCGAGAGAGGAACACGCGCGGTTGTCGCGAGCTTCCGCCCACTGAGCGGTTCGGCCCGGCGGTACAGTTCGAGGAGGAGCGAGGCGTCGTTCTCTCCGAGTAGCGCCGCGGCGGGGCTTGCGAGTTTCATCGTCCCTCTATTCAAAACTGGGTCAGTTGAACCATATTCGAGTCGAGTGATTCATTTTCGGTTCATGCTAGCACGTTAGGCAACTTAGTCTCAGCCGACTGTCGCGACGTCCGCCAACGCATCAGGGAACGATCGGTCCGGCACTGTAGCGGCTCTGTCGAAAGCGGGAGCCACCGGCTGCGCCGGCCATCCTCGTGGCCGCGGGCGCGAGCCGCCTGATGCGCCCGCAGTCAGCGTCGCCGCAGCGCAGCTCGGCGCGGAGAGCAAAACCAGCTGGAGACGGACGCGCAAGGCACCGGGATATCTAGCGCCCAACCGGGTCGATCGCCACGGCATAGGTAGAAGCACCCCTGTCCCTTTTCTGTTTGGAACGACCGTGAACATCACTATCCTTCAATCTGATCACTCCGCCGACATCACCGTTTCCGCGTCTGAACCGGCCGACGAGTCTCTTCTCGCCGAGTTGACCCGGTGGGGGCTCACTATCGACGAGCCTTCACCCGCCACGGATGTATATCTGCTGGCGCACCACCTGTGGCAACTCGCAGACGACGTTCGGATCACCACCGAGCGGGATCTCGAGATTGAGAAGCACGCGCGCCATGTCGCTCTCTGCCACCTTCCCCGGTGCGATCACACGGCGCACGACGATGACCATGCGGACGATGCACTTTTCTACTGGCGAGAGCGGTTGGACTCGCCCGTACCGACGCCTCGGGTGAGAGACGCTGCGCCCGAGATGGTGACTACAGCGCAGACGAATGTGTGGATCGCCATCTTCGACGAGAACAACGTTCTCCCCGATGGCACTCGCTTTCACAGCCACCGGATCGATATCCACCTGCGTGGGCTTCCTGAGAGCTACTACTTGACCGACGAGTTCGTCAGGGACTCAGGGATCGCGTTCGAGCACGTAGCGCAGGTCTTCGCCAACTTGCAGGACACCGCGATCCAGCGGATCACCTGGGGAGACGCCACGGACCTCTACGCCGCGCGGACGGAGCTCGAACGGCTCGGTTGGTCGGTCAGCATCTACTAGCCGATGGGCTGGGCAAGCCAAACAGTTTCGCGACACCGCTAGGGCACGGCCAACGAACCACGGTGAGTACCGCCCAGCCGATTCAGCACGTCGCGCATAGAGACCGTTGGCGGCCCACCCCGGTCCGCCGCATCTCACGCTGTGACGCTGCAACCCGCAGGTTCTCCGCGCCTCGCTGAGCCTCTTCCCGCCCCAATGAAGGACCTTTTCGATGACCGACGCTCTTGCCGACGCGGACCACGACGGTTATATTAACCGCCACGGGGGCGACGTTGTGTCAATCATCGCCTCGTACCAACCGATCATGATCTCGCGCGTCCGCTGGGCAGCTATCGCGGAGTTCACCCGCTCCGCCGCGACAGACTTCAGCCCACGCCATGAGGATGAAGCCCGGAACGTCCTGTTCGGAATCGCCCGCCTCGCCGATTGGACGCATCACACTGCGGGCCACCCCCTGAGACGAGAGATCGTCCTCGACCCTCGCAACATCGACGACTTCATCAAACGCGGCTACCCCGTGGCCGAACAGTCTCGGAAGAGCAGCATCCGCAACTATCTCCATATCCTCAGCGCTGAGCTGGGACACGGAGACGAAGCGCGGCGACGCGCCCGCAAGAAGGTCACGGTCGACCGGTACGCGCCGTACACGCAGGCGGAGTACGCAAACTTCCGACTGACCGGGCAGACCGTTTCAACTGATCACCGTCAGCACGTCTGGTCTACCGCTCTCGCCCTCGGTGCTGGGTTCGGTCTCATCACCCCCGAGCTCTTTGAAGTCAGGCCTGATGATCTCGTTGATGACGAACGAGGCCTAATCCTCACCGTCCGTGGGCGTACCGTCACCTGCCTACCAGAGTGGGAGCGCGAGGTTCTAACCGCTGTGCGTCGTCGCCCTGACGACGCCTGGCTGCTGGTGGACGAGCTGCCAAGCGATCCTGCAACGTTCCTCCACAACCTCCTTCGGCTGGCTGCGACGACCGCGCACCAGGACCGGTTCGTTGTCGAACGGCTCCGGACAACGTGGATCGTCCGTCATCTCGAAGCGGGCACACCGGTTCAGGCGATCCTGCGCGGGCTCGGCGCGACAACAACGAAATCGATCGAGCGCTGCCTTCGCTACGTCGACCCGATCGACGACTCGGCCTACTTCACCGCCCTCCAGCTCGGAGGTGGGAAGTGAAAGCCCGCGCGAAGAATCAGCGGACCGCTCTGCGAGAGATCCTCCGAAGCTCCTCCCTGCCCGCAGAGCCGATCACCGGAAACATCTCCCGCATCCCTCAACGACACATCGAGTACATCGCCGGGATCATCGACCGCAGCGGTCTCGTCGAACAATCCGACGAATGGTACTGGGAGGACCGTGGCGGCCGGAAAGCTTCAGGCAAACCACGGATCGTGTCCACCCGGACCGCCCTCATCCTTTACCTCCTCCTGTCGGCCGAACACTCCCCGCAACTCGTCGACGACATGGCACGGCTCTGCGCCGTCCGACTGTCCAACGAGTCGAAACAGTACCTCGGGCTGTGGGACCCGCGGAACCGACGTAAGAAGAAGGCCGACTGGTACTGGCCGCTCTACCACGCGACCCAGCGGATCATCGATCCGATCGACCCGAAGCCGGCCCGAAGCGGAAACCGACGGAAGTTCCCGACACTCGAAGAGATCGAGCTCATCAAGGCGGCGCGTGAAAAGCACGGCGACTCACGCAAGCAGGTTCGCCTCGAGTGGTTCATCAACCGGCTGATCGACGCGACCGTCAAGGAGATCCCCGCAGAGATCTTCGACCTGTGGCAAGGCGACACCGCTGTCGACGGCACCGTCGTCGGCGTGTACGGCAAGAACGGTGCCCCCTGGTCGAACAAGGAGGCGAAGGCCGCATCCCGCCGAGGCGCCCTCGAGTTCGACGGAGGCTGGCACCTACGCACCGGGAAGAACGACTACACCTCAGACCACACCAAGGCAAGGAAGTCTGTCTTCGGCTTCGACGCGTCCGTTGTCACCATGACAGCAAACGACCCGAACAGCACCCCGCCGCACCCGCTCCTCGTCCTCGGCATCGCGCTGACCGTCCCGTCTGCCGAGGTCGCCGAGTCGGCCTTGGTTGTCTACCGGGACATCAAGGCTCGCGGCTACAAGACCGGCCGCGCGACCGGCGACCGAGCATACGGTCCCGGCACAGACGTTGAGAAGTACCAGATCCCGATGCGCCGGGAGCTCGGATACGACCTCGTCATGGATTACAAGGACAACCAGCTCGGTGCGAAGCAGGGGCAGTACGCCGGCGCGATCATGGTCGAAGGCGCCTTCTACTGCCCCAACATGCCCGAAGACCTCATCGAGGCGACCGCACGCTACCGCAGGCACGAGATCACCGGGTCCGAGTACCGCGATCTCATCCGGCGACGCCTGCTCTACAAAATGCGCGCGAAGGAGAAGCCGGACGCAAAAGGACGCGTCCCAATGATGTGCCCGGCCCGTGGCCCAGGTGCCACTGCCTACTGCCCGGTCGCCAACGCGTGCGGGGGCGTGAAGCCCTCAGCCAAACCTGACGACGATCTCGTGCCGATCTACGGTGACGCCGCAGTCGACGAGAACACCGGCGGAATCCTGCCGATCTGCGCAAACAAATCCTCGGTCAGCTTCCCGATCGAAGCCGGGATCAAAAACTTCCAGACCCCGCACTACGGCAGCCCCGAGTGGGCAGACCTGTACCACGCCGATCGCGGCACCATCGAAGGGAAGAACGCGTTCCTCAAGGACGGCTCGAAAGAGAGCCTCGGCGATCCCACACGTCGTCGCCTCCGCGGCTACACCGGCCAGTACTTCCTAATCGGGCTGATGTACGCAGCGAGCAACCTGCGCGCCCTCGAAAGCTTCCGCGACGAATACCTCGACCACGAGTCCGACGAAGCGCTCGAGGCGTACTTCGAACGAAAGCTCAACACGAAACTCACCCGACGGAAAGACGGGCCCGTGCGAATCGCACCGTGGAACAACTTCCGGGAACGCGAAGCCGAGGCCGGGGGTTCACCGCCCGGCAAACGCTAGGCCCGCTGCGGGCCGTCCCCAACACCAGTAACCGCACCACCAGGCGTCTCGCCCTGCCCAGAAACCACGGAATCAGGCATTCGAGACGCCTTTTGCGTTACACGAAACCGGTTCGATTCGTCAGGAGCGATCGTAAGGGAGCCTGCGACGAGGTCACCGGCGGAATTCCTATCAGCCGCGACGCCCTCTTGCCCTATTGCAAATGATTCGGGCGATCATTGCAACCAACCCACCCCGTGGCCGTATGGGAGTGGAGGACCACCCCCATACGGGCATTCGGGTAAGCCACCGGTCCGTTCGAGACGCCCCCTAGCGCGCACTGCGCGGACCGGCTGACCCCTCCAGGGTAACGGTGGAGTAGACGGTGCAGTCAACCTGAGATGCCCTCTCGTCACCGCTGGGCCTGCTGGATATGCTGTGCCGCATGAGCACGAAGAGCCGTCAGGGGCCGCATCCGGAGACCACTCTCGAGGTCCGCGATCACCGCGGGCTGTGGGGCGCGCTGGCCGGTCTGGTCACGGCCGTCCTGATCGCGTACCCGCTGTCGGCCAGCATCGCGTTCGCGACGCATCCCGCCACGCAGCGCCTGTTCGGCGGGCGGCTCGAGTCGGCGTCGCAGTTCGGCTTCCAGGCGTTCTGGTGGGTGCTGGCCCTGGCCTGCCTGGCGCTGCCGTTCATCGTCGGGTTCGGGATCGCGAAGCTCTCTGCCCGGACCATCACCGTGATCGGCGCGGTCGTGGTGATCCTGCTGATCCTGCTGGTCGTGCTCGGGCAGCTGTTCGCGTTCTGAGCGTTGTGACCATTCTGAGCGTTCTGAGCGCGCCGAAGCGGCGGACTATCCGCCGCCTCGGCGCGATTCGTCCCACACTCGGCCGCCTCGGCGGCCGGTAGGGGCGCGGGAGGCTAGCCGAGCGTCCCGTGGACGGCGAATTCGTCGATCGCGGCGAGCTCGGCGTCGGTAAGCGGGGCGCCGTCGAGGGCGCCGACGTTCTGCTCGAGCTGGGCGACGCTGCTCGCGCCGATGATCGCCGAGACGACGGTGCGGCGGCGCAGCACCCACTGGAGGGCGAGCTGCGCGAGGCTCTGGCCGCGGCCGGCCGCGATGTCGTTGAGGCCGCGGGCGCGCTCCAGGTAGGTCTCGGTGATGTCGGACTCGTGCAGGAACACGCTCGTGAGGGCGCGGGAGCCCTCGGGCACGCCGTCGAGGTAGCGGTCGGTCAGCATCCCCTGCGCCAGCGGCGAGTAGACGATCGCGGCGGCGCCGACCTCGTCCACCGCATCCAGGACGCCCTGCTCGACCGTGCGGTCGAACATCGAGTAGCGCGGCTGGTGCAGCAGCAGCGGTGTGCCGGCGGCGGCGAGCAGTTCGGCGGCCTGCACCGTGCGCTCGGCGTCGTAGTTCGAGATCGCCGGGTAGAGCGACTTGCCGCTCGTCACCGCGGTGACCAGGGCGCCCATGCTCTCCTCGAGCGGGGTCTCGTGGTCGGGACGGTGATGGTAGAAGACGTCGACGTAGTCGAGGCCGAGGCGCTTCAACGACTGGTCGAGGGACGACAGCAGGTACTTGCGCGAACCTCCATCGCCGTACGGGCCGGGCCACATCCCGTAACCGGCCTTGGTGGAGACGACGATCTCGTCCCGGTACGCCTTCAGATCGGTGGCGAGGATGCGGCCGAAGACCTCCTCGGCGGCACCGGGAGGCGGCCCGTAGTTGTTGGCGAGGTCGAAGTGCGTGATGCCGAGGTCGAAGGCGCGGAGCACGATGGCGCGCTGCACCTCATAGGCGCGGGCGTGCCCGAAGTTCTGCCAGAGGCCGAGCGAGAGCTCGGGCAGCACGAGGCCGCTGCGTCCGGCTCGGCGGTACGGGATGCGGTCGTAGCGGTTCGCGTCGGCGAGATGAGTCACGCACACAACCTAGCAACATCGCGGGACCGGTCCCACCACAGGGCGCCCCCGCGACATTCGTGCCGAATGTGGAGAACGCCCGCGCTGCCAGCGCCGTTGCCGTCGCCGTCGCTAGATTTGTGCCAAATGTCGAGAAAGCGAAGGCGATTCGCACCATTTGTGCCAAATGTGGAGAACCCCAGCGCCGCCATCCCAGCGCCGTCGCCGCCGTCGGCATCGTGAGATTTGTGCCAAATGTCGAGAAAGCGGAGGCGATTCGCGACATTTGTGCCAAATGCGGGGAACTCCCGCCCAGCGCCAGCGCAGCCAGCGCCCAGCGGGCGCGACCGCCTACGCGGTGCGGAGCCGGAAGGCGTCGCCGTCGCGGGTGACGGTGACGCCGTCGTGGTCAGGGAGGCGCGTCAGTCCCTCGGTCGTCGGCGACGCGTACGTCCCGACCACGACCGTGCGGGCGCCCGCGTCGAGGCCGGCGCGGAGGCCCGCCTCGACGTCCTCGAAGACCACGCAGTCCGCGATCGGCACGCCCAGCCTCCGGGCGCCGAGCAGGTACGGGTCGGGAGCGGGCTTGCCGTGCTCGACGTCGGCGGGCGTCACAACGACGTCGGGGAGCGGGATGCCGGCCGCCTCCATGCGGGCGACCGCCAGCGCGCGCGGGGCACTCGTGACCAGCGCCACCGGGGCGCCCGCCTCGGTCAGTGCCGCGATGAGGGCGGCGGCGCCGGGGATCTCGACGATGCCGTCGGTGCGCGTGACCTCCTCCTCGAGCAGGTGGTCGGTCATCCGCTCGCGCTCCTCCGCCGAGTGCTGCGGGAGGAAGTGCGCCACCGTCGAGGGGGCGGGCCGGCCATGCGCGTAGTCGAGCACGGCCGCCTCATCCAGTCCGTGCGCCGCACTGAACTCGCCCCACACGTGCTCGACGACCGGCGTCGAGTCGACGAGGGTGCCGTCCATGTCGAAGAGGAATCCGCGCGCTGTCACATCCATCCCCTCACCCTAGGGGCCGGGGATGAACGGGTTCAGCGGCGCGGGTCCTGGATGTCGCGGGCGGCGCGCAGGTCCGAGAGCGCGCGGTCGGTCTCGCGGGAGGAGGTTCCACCGCGGGCGGCGATCGCCGCGGCGAACCAGTCGCTCAGCACGAAGCGGCGGCGGCGCGGCGACATGCCGCCGTCCACGGTGCGGGCCGGATGGGCGATCCAGCCGTGGTCGATGCCCGAAGTCCATGTCGTGTTTGCCATGACATCGACGTTACGAGCGTAAAGAATCGGCCACGAGATGGCTCTGGGTCTATCTTCGCAAAGATACGGCCAGTAGCATGAGGGGATGTTGAGATCCGTCGCGGTGCCGCTCATCGACGAGTTCGCCATGTTCGAGTTCGGTGTGGTGTGCGAGGTGTTCGGCCTCGACCGCAGCTACGCCGGACTGGAGCCGTTCGACTTCCGCGTCTGCGCGATCGACCCCGCCCAGCCCCTCAACGGTCGCAATGGCGTCCAACTGATCGCCCCCTACGACCTGAGCGCGATGGAGGATGCCGACCTCATCGCCCTGCCCGCGGCCGACATCCGCGACACCTACCCTGAGGAACTGCTCGATGCGCTGCGCCGGGCCTCCGCACGCGGCGCGACACTGCTCAGCGTCTGCTCGGGCGCCTTCGTGCTCGGCGAAGCCGGCCTGCTCGACGGCCGCGAGTGCACCACCCACTGGCGGTACGCGGATGCGCTGCAGCGCCGGTTCCCGAAGGCCCGGGTCAACCCCGACGTGCTCTTCATCGACGACGGCGACGTGATCACCAGCGCCGGCACCTCCGCCGGCATCGACGCGTGCCTGCACCTCGTGCGCCGCGAACTCGGGAGCGCCACCGCCAACACGATCGCGCGCAACATGGTCGTGCCGCCGCAGCGGGATGGCGGCCAGCGCCAGTACATCGACAAGCCGGTCTCCGACTGCGAGGACGACACCTTCAGCGAGCTGATCGCCTACCTGACCGATCGACTCGACGAGAACCATACCGTCAGCCGGCTCGCCGCCCGCATCCACATGTCCACGCGCAGCTTCTCGCGCAAGTTCGTGGCCGAGACCGGCGTCTCGCCGATGCAGTGGCTCACCACGCAGCGCGTGCTGCACGCGCGCCTGCTGCTCGAGACCACCGACCTCCCGATCGACGAGGTCGCCCGCCGCTGCGGCTTCGGCAGCGCCACCCTCCTGCGCCACCACTTCGACCAGGAGGTCGGCGTGCCGCCCACCCGCTACCGCGCCGCGTTCGCGCAGCGCGAGGCGCAGCCGGTGCCTGTGCGCTGATCCGCGTGCGGCGGCGGTGAACCGGTGGTCACCGCACAGATCGAGTGGTCACGACACGCCGTGCACCCCCTTGCGCCAACGGCGTGTTGCGACGACCAGATGCGGTGGGCAGCGCGCAAGGCGGCGTGTTGCGACGACCAGATGCGGTGGGCAGCGCGCAAGGCGGCGTGTTGCGACAAGTGGATAAGGCGGACGGCGAGACGCGGCATGTTGCGACAAGTGGATGAGGCGGCCCCCACGCAAGACGGCGTCACACGGGAATGCCCGGGGGCCCGCGCGGGCTGCATCCTGGGGAGGGCCGGAGGCGCCGGCCGACGACGAGAGGATGCGCGATGGCGACCGTGGTGCAGTACGAGCAGTTAGGCGGACCGGAGGTCCTGGAGGTCGTCGAGGTTCCGGATCCCGCGGCGCCGGCGGGCGGCGTGGTCGTGCGCGTGCACGCGGCGGGCGTGAACCCGATCGACGGCAAGCTGCGCAGCGGCGGCCGCCCGAGCGGTCCGTTCACCGGGCCGCGAGTGCCGGGAGGCGACGCGGCCGGAACGATCGTGGAGGTCGGCGACGGTGTCGATGGCTGGGCCGTCGGCGACGAGGTGGTGGTCCGCGGGGCGAAGGGCGCCTACGCAACCCACCTCGTGGCGGATGCGGCGCAGCTGGTGCGCAAGCCGGCGGAGGTGAGCTGGGAGCAGGCCGCGTCGATCGGCATCCCGGTGAGCACGGCATGCCAGGCGCTCGTGTCGCTCGGCGTGGCGGAGGGCGAGACGCTCCTGATCCACGGCGGGTCGGGTGCGGTCGGCCGGGCGGCGGTGCAGCTCGCGCGGCGCACCGGCGCGACGGTCGTCGCCACGGCCTCCCCCGCCAACCACCAGCGGCTGCGGGAGCTCGGCGCCACTCCGGTCGCCTACGGCGACGGGCTGCTGGAGCGCCTGCGCGCGGCCGCCCCGCAGGGCTACGACCGCATCCTGGATGCCGTGGGCACCGACGAGGCCCTGGAGACGTCGTTCGCGCTGGTCGACGACCGGTCGCGGATCGGGACGGTCGTGGTCGGCGGGCGCGCGGCCGAGCTGGGCATCCAGGCGTGGGCGGGCGGCAACCCGGTGCCGCTGACGGCCGAGCAGAGCGCGCTCCGCGACGACGCCTACGGGCTGGTGCTCGACCTGATCGCGCGCGGGGAGTTCGAGGTGGACATCGCCCGCAGGTTCCCGCTCGCCGAGGCCGCGGAGGCCGCCCGGCTCGTCGAGTCCGGCCATCCCGGCGGCAAGGTCGTCCTGCTGCCCTGAACGTCAAGCGCCGCCCCTGAGCCGCGCCCCGCGCCCCGCCCTCGCGCGGCTCAGGAGGCGGCGGGCGACCGCAGGATCGACTCCATCTTCTTGCCGCGGGCGACCTCGTCGACCAGCTTGTCCATGTACCGGATGCGCTGCATGAGCGGGTCGTCGATCTCCTCCACGCGCACGCCGCAGATGACGCCGGTGATGAGGGCGGCGTCGGGGTTCATGGCCGGCGCGCGGTCGAAGAACTCCTCGAGGGAGGCGCCGTCGGCGATGGCTCCGCGCAGGCCGGCGTCGTCGTAGCCGGTGAGCCAGCGGATGACGCGGTCGACGTCCTGCGCGTCGCGTCCCTTGCGCTCGACCTTGGCCACGTAGAGCGGGTGGATGCTCGCGAACGGCGTCGCGAAGAGGCGGTGGGAGGCCATGGTCCGAGCCTAGCCAGCCGTCACCGCCACGCAACCCGGGGTTCGGCGGATGTTCGCCCGCCTGCGCTCGGATGGGCTGCGCTGCCCGATCGCGGTCGGCTGGGAGGCCCGCGGGGGCGGAGCCCGAGCGGGAGAGGCCCGGGCGGCCGAGGCCGAGCGGGCGAGACCCGACGGGGCGAAGGGCGGGGGCGAGGATGAGCGGACCACGGGACTGGTCGCCGGCGGGCTACTGGGATGAGCCGGCCGCACCGGAGCGGCAGCCCCGCGGCTCCGGCCGCACCCGTCCCACCGGCTGGTGGATGGCCGTCGCCCTGCTGATGGGGCTCTTCTCGGTCCTGTGGCCGCTCGGGATGTCGTCGGCCTCCTCGGCCGGCATAGGCGTGGCCGTCACGTCGGCCGGCGTCAGCGCGGTGTCGATCGCGCTCTGGTACCGGCACGCGGGCGGCGGGAAGGTGCTCCCGTCGATCGCCGCGACGCTCGGCTTCCTCGGGAGCATCCTGTGCATCTGGAGCCTCGCGGCGGCGGGGCTGCCCGGCACCGTCCCCCCGCTTCCGTCGGTGTTCGGCGCCGCGGCCTCGGCGCACGGCGGAGCGTCAGGCGACGCGGGAGCCGGCGCTCCCGCGTGCCGCGCGGACACGCCCGAGCCCGTTCCGGCGGCCGAGCCGGGCGACACCGAACAGCAGCGCTCGGATGCGGTGCAGAGCACCGTGGCGGTGCTCGCGGATGCCGTCTGCGTCCAGGCCGCGGGCGGTGCGTACCCGGAGTCGCTCGCCGTGGCCGAGGACAGGACCGTCAGCTCCCCGTCGGGACCGATCGGCGCTCTTCCGCCCGGGATGCTGCTGGAGTACACGCGCACCGCCACGGGATTCAGCCTGACCGTCTCGGACGAGTCGGGCCTCCCGAGCGGCACCGTCGAGTTCCGCTGACCGCTCCCGCACCCCGCACCCCGCACCCGCACGCCACTCCCGCCGCCCTTGCAGCACTGGCGGATTTCTAAAAAGTGAGTACACTCATAAATGAGCAAACTCACTTAAGGAGTTGAGGACGATGCCGGCAGGGCGCCGCGAGCGCAACAAGGAGGAGAAGCAGACGCGCATCTTCGATGCCGCCGAGCGCCTCTTCGACGAGCTGGGCTTCGCGAACGTCACCACGCAGCGCATCGCCGACGAGGCGGACGTCGCCGCCGGGACCGTGTTCCGCTACGCGGCCACCAAGGCCGAGCTGCTGATGATGGTCAGCAACGAGCGCAGCCGGGAGCGCATCCGCGCCGGCGTCGAGGCGGACGACCCGTCCGCTCCTGCGACCGCACGCATCCTCTCCCTCATCACTCCCCTGGTCCTCGCCGGTCGCGACAACGACGAGAACACGCTCGCGTACCAGCGCGAGCTGCTGTTCGGCGACCAGGGCGAGCGGTACAGGGAGGAGGGGCTGGCCCTGTTCGGCGAGCTCCGCGAGCGGATGGGCGCGCTGCTCTCCGACAGCTGGGAACGCGCACGGGCCGTCGCGGCCGCACCCGAAGCGGCCGCGCCCGACCCGGCCGCCGCCTCCCGCGCGCTCTCCGCCATGCTGCACTTCGCCATCGCGGATGCGGCGGCCCACGGCCGCTCCACGAGCGAGCTGCTCACCGACCTCGCCGCGGACTTCGAGGTGATCGTCCGCGGCTACGAGACAGACCCGACCACCTCAGGACAGTCAGGACAGGAAGAGAAATGACCGGCATCACGAATGTCACCGTTCTCGGAACCGGCGTGCTGGGTTCGCAGATCGCGTACCAGACCGCGTTCCACGGCTTCGCCGTCACCGCGTACGACATCAACTCCGACGCGCTCGACGCCGCCAAGAAGCGCTTCGAGGGCCTCGCGGCCGTGTACGAGAAGGAGGTCGCGGGCGCGGCGGACGGCGCCGCGCAGAAGGCGCTGGGCGGCATCCGCTACTCCGACGACCTCGCGCAGGCCGTGAAGGACGCCGACCTCGTCATCGAGGCGGTTCCCGAGAGCCTCGACCTCAAGCGCGACATCTACACGAAGCTGGGCGAGCTGGCGCCGGCGAAGACGATTTTCGCCACCAACTCCTCCACCCTGCTGCCGAGTGACCTGGTCGGCTACACCGGCCGTGGCGACAAGTTCCTCGCCCTCCACTTCGCCAACCACGTGTGGGTGAACAACACCGCCGAGGTGATGGGCACGACGAAGACCGACCCCGACGTGTACCAGCAAGTCGTCGACTTCGCCTCCGCGATCGGGATGGTGCCGATCGAGCTGAAGAAGGAGAAGGCGGGCTACGTGCTCAACTCCCTCCTCGTCCCGCTGCTGGATGCGGCGGCCGAGCTGCTCGTCGACGGCATCGCCGACCCCGAGACGATCGACAAGACCTGGCGCATCGGCACCGGCGCCCCCAAGGGGCCGTTCGAGATCTACGACATCGTCGGCCTCACCACGGCCTACAACATCGCCTCGGTCTCCGGACCGAAGCAGCGCGAGTTCGCCGCGTACCTCAAGGAGAACTACATCGACAAGGGCAAGCTGGGCCTCGCCACCGGCGAAGGCTTCTACCGCTACTGATCGGTGCGGCCGGGGCGACCCGCCCCGGCTCAGTGATGCCGCACACGCGCGGCGGCGACCGCTTTCAGGTCGTCGCCGCGGAAGTGCCGCAGCAGCAGCCAGTTGCGGCGCGCGACCGAGGCGCACAGCCCCGCGGTCACGACGCCGCACACGATGATGCCCCAGGCCCGCGGGTTCTCGCCCTGGGTCGGGATGGCCACGGCGAGCGCCGCCGTGGCGATCAGCGCCAGGACCGCGAGCACGGTCCCTGCACTCACTCCGCGCCACGCCCGGGCGCGCTCCGCACGGTCTCCCATGCGGCGCAAACTACTCCGCCTGAGCGGTTGACGCCAGATGAACGCGCAGTTAACGGCCGGTTCCGAGGCGGTCGTAGACCCGCGCCCAGCCGAGCTCGAAGCCGACCTCGTCGAGGCGCCCACGGTCGCGCAGGCTCTCGAGCAGGGCGAGCTCGGCGAACGCCTCCTCGAGCTGCTCCTCGTCCCCGATGGTCTCGACGCCGCTGGTGAGCTGCACGCTGGACGACTTCAGCGAGCGGCAGCCGTGCCGCGCCCGCTTCGACAGCCTCCCGACGATCGCGAGGCCGCCGATGTAGACGGCGAGCATCCCGACCAGGGCGGCCGGCGGCGCCACGGGGGCGAGCGCCAGCGCGACGGCGAACGCCAGCGCGCCGCCGACGACGGGCCAGGAGCGCCAGAGCGTCAGGATGCGGCGGTCGGCGGCGTCCGAACCGGGCGCGTAGACGACGAGGCGCCGCACGCACACGCCGGTGCGCGCGGTGAAGAGGGCGGTGCTCTCCTCGATCCGGCCCCAGCGGTACGCGCCTTCGAGGAGGCGGGTGGTGCGGGTGCGCGGTGCGGGGAGGTGGATCGTGGTTGTCACGCATCCCGGTCTACGCCGGGGCGGGGTGCCGTGGAGCGATCCTCACGAGATCCTCACGGCCGAGGCGGACATCCTCACGCTCCCCGAACGCGCGACGCCGTCCCCGAACGCGCGACGCCCCCGGCCGCAGTGCGGGCGGGGGCGTTCGATACGCGTGGGTCAGTGCTTGAAAGCGTCCTTGACCTTCTCAGCGGCCTGCTTGATGTCGGCCTTGACCTGGTCGCCCTTGCCTTCGGCTTCGAGGCGCTCGTCGCCGGTGGCCTTGCCGGTGGTCTCCTTGGCCTGACCGCCGAGCTTCTCCCCCGCGTTCTCGATCTTGTCGTCGAGTCCCATGTCGTCCCCTTTCGTCCGTGAGTTCATGTCGTCCGTCTGACCGGACACCTTCGACGTTCCCACCGCCTCGGGCCCTCGTCCAGTCCGCACGGCACGCCTGGGAAATCAACCCCCCGCACCCGGACGGTGCGCCTCTTCACCTGCCCCGGCGCGACGGACAGAATGAATGCCTGTGAGCATCCCGCGCCCCGCCAGCACCTACCGTCTCCAGATATCCCCCGCCTTCACCCTCCGCGACGCCGCGCAGGTGCTCGATCACGTGCACCGCCTCGGCGCCGACTGGGTGTACCTGTCGCCGCTGCTGCAGTCCGAGCACGGCTCGGCGCACGGGTACGACGTGATCGACCACAGCAGGGTGGACGAGTCCCGCGGCGGCCCGGAGGCGCTGCGCGACTTCTCCGCGGCAGCGCACGAGCGCGGCCTGCGCGTGCTGGTCGACATCGTCCCGAACCACATGGGCGTCGCGACGCCCCGCGACAACGCCTGGTGGTGGGAGGTACTCACCCACGGCCGCGACGCCGAGCACGCCGGGTTCTTCGACATCGACTGGGAGTTCGGCGGCGGGAGGCTGCGGCTCCCGATCCTGGGCGACGGCCCGGACGAGCTGGACGCGCTGCGCGTGGAGGACGGCGAGCTGCGCTATTACGACCACCGCTTCCCGATCGCGCCCGGCACCGGCGACGGCAGTCCCCGCGAGGTGCACGACCGGCAGCACTACGAGCTGATGTCGTGGCGTCGAGCGGACGACGAGCTGAACTACCGGCGCTTCTTCGCCGTGAACACGCTCGCCGGGCTGCGCGTGGAGGACGACCGCGTCTTCGACGAGACCCACGCCGAGATCGGCCGGTGGCTGCGGGAGGGACTGGTCGACGGCCTCCGCGTCGACCACCCGGACGGGCTGCGCGACCCCGGCGCCTACCTGGACCGGCTCGCACGCCTGGCGGACGGCGCCCCGATCTGGGTCGAGAAGATCCTCGAGGGCGACGAGCGGATGCCGGCCTGGCCGGTCGACGGCACGACCGGATACGACGCGCTCGGCCTGGTCGACCGCGTGCTCACCGACCCCGCCGGGGAGGACGAGCTGACCGCTCTCGCGGGCGCCCCGGAGTGGACGGGACTAGTGCGCGAGCGCAAGCGCGCCGTGGCCGACGGGATCCTGCGCTCGGAGGTGCTGCGCGTCGTGCGCGAGCTGGGTGCGGCCGAGGCCGAGCAGCCCGCCGACGTCGCCGAGCGCACCGCCGACGCCGTCGCCGAGCTCGCCGCGAACTTCCCCGTGTACCGCAGCTACCTGCCGTTCGGCGCCGATCACCTGGCCGAAGCGCAGGAGGCGGCCACCGCCTCCCGCCCCGACCTCGCCGCGACCATCGCCTCCGTCGTCGAACGCGTCGGCACCCCGGGCCCGGGCGCCCCGACGGCGCGCTTCGAGCAGACCACGGGCGCGATCATGGCGAAGGGCGTGGAGGACAACGCCTTCTACCGCTACCCGCGCCTCGTCTCGCTGACGGAGGTCGGCGGCGAGCCGAACGTCTTCGCCGTGTCGGTGGACGACTTCCACCGCCGCCAGGCGGAGCGCGCGGCCGACCTCCCGCACTCGCTCACGGCTCTGACGACGCACGACACCAAGCGCAGCGAGGACACCCGGGCGCGCGTCGCCGTGCTGGCGGAGCTGCCGGAGCGCTGGGCGCGCTTCCTGCACGCCGTGCGCGAGCGGGTCGCGCTCGGCGACGAGCCACTGGAGGACCTGCTCTGGCAGTCGATCGTCGGCGCGTGGCCGGCCTCGCGCAAGCGGCTGCACGACTACGCCCTGAAGGCGGCACGGGAGGCCGGAGCCTCGACCTCCTGGATCGACCCCGACGCCGCGTTCGAGGAGCGGATGGCCGGCCTCGTCGACGCCGCCTTCGACGACGACCGCGTGCGGGCCGAGGTGGAGGCGATCGCCGCGATCGTGGAGGCCCCGGGCGCGAGCAACGGCCTCGCCGCCAAGCTGATCCAGCTGACCGTGCCGGGCGTCCCGGACGTCTACCAGGGCACCGAGCGCTGGGACCGCTCGCTGGTCGACCCCGACAACCGGCGCCCCGTCGAGTTCGAGGCGGCCGAGGCGCTCCTCGCGCACGTGGACGACGGCTGGCTGCCGCCGATCGACTCGTCGGGCGCGGCGAAGGTGCTGGTCACCTCCCGAGCCCTGCGGCTGCGCCGCGACCGCCCGGACCTCTTCGCGGACTACCGGCCGGTGATCGCCGACGGGCCCGCGGCCGGGCACCTCGTCGGCTTCGACCGCGGCGGCGCGATCACGCTCGCGACGCGCCTGCCGCACGGGCTCGCCGAGGCGGGAGGCTGGGGCGAGACCACGGTCGAGCTCGGCGAGGGGAGGCTGCGCGACGCGTTCACCGCGCGCACGCACAGCGGGCGCACGCGGCTGGCTGACGTGTTCGAGCAGTACCCGGTCGCGCTGCTGGTCGCGACCGACGCCACCGAGGAGGACGCACGATGAGCGACGACCGCACCGCCGACGAGCGCACCTTCCCTGCCCGCTCCTTCCCCGTCTGGGCGCCCGACGCCGAGCGCGTCGACCTCGTCGTGACCGGCCGCGATCCCCTGCCGCTCAGCCGCGGCGACGGCGGCTGGTGGCGGCTGGCCGAGCCGCTCGCCGCCTCCCCCGATCCCCTCGACTACGCGTTCTCGGTCGACGGGTCGGACCCGCGTCCCGATCCCCGGTCGCGACGGCAGCCGAACGGCGTGCACGCCCCCGGCCGCGAGTTCGACCCGGGCGCGTACGCCTGGGGCGACACCGCCTGGCGCGGCCGCGACCTCACCGGCGCGGTGATCTACGAGCTGCACCTCGGCACCTTCACCCCCGAGGGCACCCTCGATGCCGCGGCCGGCCGGCTCGACCACCTCGTCGGCCTCGGCGTGGAGGCCATCGAGCTGCTGCCGGTCAACGCGTTCAACGGCACGCACAACTGGGGTTACGACGGCGTGCTCTGGTACGCCGTGCACGAGCCGTACGGCGGGCCGGAGGCGTACCAGCGCTTCGTCGACGCCTGCCACGCGCGCGGAGTGGCCGTCATCCAGGACGTCGTCTACAACCACCTCGGCCCCAGCGGCAACTACCTGCCCGGCTTCGGGCCGTATCTCGGCGACGCGCACAGCACCTGGGGCGCCTCCGTCAACCTCGACGGTCCGCAGTCGGACGAGGTGCGCCGGTACATCCTCGACAACGTGCGCTACTGGCTCGACGACCTGCACGTCGACGGGCTGCGGCTCGATGCCGTGCACGCCCTCCACGACTCGCGGGCCGAGCACATCCTGGAGGCGATGGCACGGGAGGCCGCCGCCGTCGCCGAGCGGACCGGCCGCCCCGCGACCCTCATCGCCGAGAGCGACCTCAACGACCCGAAGCTCATCCGCTCCCGCGCCCACCACGGGTACGGCCTCGACGCGCAATGGGACGACGACGTGCACCACGCGCTGCACGCCAACCTGACCGGGGAGGTCACCGGCTACTACGCCGACTTCGGCGAACCGGCCGCCCTGGTGAAGGTGTTCGAGCGCGGGTTCTTCCACGACGGCACCTGGTCGAGCTTCCGCGAGCGGCACCACGGCCGCCCGCTCGACGCCGACATCCCGTTCACCCGGCTCGTCGCCTTCAGCCAGGACCACGACCAGATCGGCAACCGCGCCGCCGGCGACCGCCTCACCGCCACCCTCGGCGAGGGCTCCCTCGCCGTCGCCGCCGCCCTCACCCTGCTCGGCCCGTTCACGCCGATGCTCTTCATGGGCGAGGAGTGGGGCGCGACCACCCCGTGGCAGTTCTTCACCTCCCACCCCGAGAAGGAGCTCGGCGAGGCCACCGCCCGCGGCCGCATCGCCGAGTTCGCCCGCATGGGCTGGGACCCGAGCACCGTGCCCGACCCGCAGGACCCGCAGACCTTCCAGCGCTCGAAGCTGGACTGGTCGGAGCCGGAGCAGCCCGACCACGCCCGCCTCCTCGACTGGCACCGCACGCTCACCGCGCTGCGCCGCGACATCCCGGCGCTCGCCCCGGCGACCGAAGTCGCGTTCGACGACGGCGTGTTCGCGTTCACGCGCGGCGGCCTGCGGATGGAGGCGGCGCTCAGCGGCAGCGGCCTGCCCCGGGACGCGGCGGACGGGGAGGTCGTGGCCTCCTTCGCGGACGCCGTGCGGGTGACGCGCGCCTCGCTCTAAGAGGCCAGCTTCATGCTGACCAGGCGGTTGAGACTGACGTGCTCCTCCGCCGCCCGGACGACGAGTGCGCGGTGCAGCTCGGGCGGGACGCGGACTTTGAACTCTCCGCTGTACCGTCGCTCCGAGAACGGGACCGGCACGGGTTCTCCGGCAATCTCGAGGTCGGCCACCACCTCGCGCACGAGGTTCACGATCCCGGCCAGAGCCTCGGCCTGCGTCTCCGCGAGCCAGGAGAGGGAGGGGAGCTCCGCCACCTTGCCGACGAACTCGCCGTCCTCCGCCGACCACTCGACTCGGTACGTGTAGTGCAGGTATTCGCTCATCGTCCCTCTCCCTTCAGCCGGTCGATCGCCGCCAGCACTTGACGCACCTGGTACGGCTTCGCCATTCCGCGACCGTTCTGGATGTTCACGCGCGGATCGCCGGGCCACGGCATCCGGAACACCATGTGGCTGGACCCCGTCTGCCGCGGCGGCCCGAAGAATTCCTCGCACAATTTGACCAGGTCGTCGAAGAACACGCCCCTCGGGTTGGAGCGCATCCGAACAAGGAGCTTCTCGACGCCAGCCATACACTATGGTGCCATTAATGACACCATAATACAAGCGAAGAGGAGTGATCGCGCCTGGCCTGCGCCCCGATAACGGCCCGCGCCCGCGCTGTCAACCGCTGGTGAGCGCCCATCGGCGCCCGGTAATCTGACGGTTCCACGATCGGAGGCGCCGTGAGCGAGCCCAGCCCATCCCACCCCCGCACTGCAGCACCTGCAGCCCGCGCACGCGGGGCCCACAGGTGACCGCTGAGCGGTCTCGGCCGTACCCTCTGGGTGTCACGCTGGTGGAGGGCGGCGCGAACGTCGCCGTCTACAGCGAGCGCGCCGACAAGGTGGTCGTCTCGATCTTCGACCACCGCGGACGCGAGAAGCAGACCGTGCTCACCGAGCGCACCGGGCACGTCTTCCACGGCTTCGTCCCGGGCCTGACCGCGGGCACGCGTCACGGCCTGCGCGTGCACGGGCCGTGGGACCCGGCCAACGGCCTCCGCTTCTCCCCCGCGAAGGTGCTGCTGCCTCCCCGCTCCCGCGCCGTCACCGGGTCGTGGGACAACACGCAGGCGGTCTTCGGGCACCAGCTCGGTCGCCCGCGCCGCCGCAGCGACACGAACGGCGCCCGGCACGTGGCGCTCGGCGTGGCCGTCGACCGGCAGGAGTTCGACTGGGGCGACCACGAGCGCCCGCACACGCCGCTGAGCGAGACCATCATCTACGAGCTGCACGTGAAGGGCTTCACGAAGCTGATGGAGTGGGTGCCGGAGGAGTTCCGCGGCAGCTACGCCGGGCTCGCGCATCCCGCCGCCGTCGAGTACCTCAAGAACCTCGGGGTCACCGCGGTCGAGCTGCTGCCCATCCACCAGTTCGTCCAGGATGCGCACCTGCTCGAGAAGGGCCTGCGCAACTACTGGGGCTACAACTCCATCGGCTTCTTCGCGCCGCACAACGAGTACGCCGCCACCGGCGACACCGGCCACCAGGTCGACGAGTTCAAGGGCATGGTCAAGGCGCTGCACGCCGCGGGCATCGAGGTCATCCTCGACGTGGTCTACAACCACACCGCGGAGGGCAACGACCTCGGCCCGACCTACAGCTACAAGGGCATCGACAACCCGTCGTACTACCGGCTGGTGGAGGGCGACGCCGCCCACTACTTCGACACCACCGGCACGGGCAACAGCGTCAACGTGAGCCACCCGGCCGCGCTGCAGCTGATCATGGACTCGCTGCGCTACTGGGTCGAGGACATGCACATCGACGGGTTCCGCTTCGACCTCGCGACGACGCTGACCCGCCAGGGCGGCGACGCCAGCCTCCACAGCGCGTTCCTCACGCTCATCCAGCAGGACCCGACACTCGCCGAGGTCAAGCTGATCGCGGAGCCGTGGGATGTCGCCGGCTACCAGCTGGGCGGCTTCCCGGCCGACTGGTCCGAGTGGAACGGCAAGTTCCGGGACGACGTGCGCGACTTCTGGCGGGGGGAGCCCGGGGTGCTCTCGACCCTGTCGCAGCGCGTGCTGGGCAGCCCGGACATCTACGAGGACTCGCGGCGGGCACCGCTCTCGAGCGTCAACTTCGTCACCGCGCACGACGGCTTCACCCTCGCCGACCTCACCAGCTACGAGGAGAAGCACAACGAGGCCAACGGCGAGGACAACCGCGACGGGGAGTCCGACAACCGCTCCCGCAACTACGGCGCCGAAGGTCCGACCGACGACGAGGCCATCAATGCCGTCCGGATCCGGCAGCGCAAGAACTTCCTCGCCACGGTGCTGCTCTCCGCCGGCGTGCCGATGATCCTCGGCGGCGACGAGATCGGCCGCACACAGCAGGGCAACAACAACGCCTACTGCCAGGACAACGAGATCTCCTGGTTCGACTGGGAGAACGCGGACTGGGACCTCCACCGCTTCACCACGGAGCTCATCCGCCTGCGCCGCACGGAACCGGCGCTGCGCCCCGAGTGGTACCGACACGCTCCCGAGGTCGGCGGCCCCGACACCGTGCAGATCGTCCGCACCGACGGCGAGCCCTTCGGCGACGACGACTGGGGCGACCCGGAGGCCCGCTCGATCGGGTTCGTGCTGCGCCACGAGGGCGCCGACGCATTCCTCCTGCTCTTCAACGCCGCGGGCAACGGGGTGGACTTCACCCTGCCCGCGTCCGACGGGCAGCCGTGGGAGCTGGCACTGTCGAGCGACCCCGAGCTGACCGTGGCCGCCGACGAGCCGAGCGTCATCGTCGGCGAGACCTCCTTCGCCCTGCTGCGCTCGCGCCGCGCGGACGAGAACCAGGGCGTGGATGGAGACGACCACCGGGACGAGTAGGCGTGCGCGGTGCCCGCGTCTGCGGCAAGCCCGCACGCCAGTGCGCCGGAACTCCGGAGATTCGGCACCATCGCGGCCCGTTCACCGGAGTTACGGCGAGCTGAGCGGCGTGGCGGCGGTCGGTGCCGGAGTTCCGGCGCGCCGCCGTCCGACGACCGGGCAGGGGAATGTCGCCGCCGGGACTCCGGCGAGCCGAGCGGCGTGGCCGCGGTCGCTGCGGAACTCCGGCGAACCGAGCGGCGAGGCGGCGGTCGACGCCGGAACTCCGGCGAACCGAACGGCGTGGCCGCGGTCGACGCCGGAACTCCGGCGAACCGAGCGGCGTGGCCGCGATCGACGCCGGAGATACGGCGAGCTGAGCGGCGTGGCCGCGGTCGACGCCGGAACTCCGGCGCGCGGTCGCGCAGACGGCGGATGGCGGGCGGCGGGACGTTGCCGCCGGAACTCCGGAGCCACGTCACGGCGCGCCGCTCAGCTCGCCGGTCGGACGGTGATTCGGGGTGCGGGACCGGAATTCTCCGGAGGTGCGGTGACGGTGGCGGAGGCGGCTCAGGTGGTCGGGACCGGGGCGGCGGTGGGTGGGCGCACGGCCTCCACGATGCGGGCGGGGACGGTTTCGTCCTGCAGGGAGGTGGTGTCGCCGAGGGGGCGGCCGTCGAAGATGTCGACCAGGAGGCGGCGCATGATCTTGCCCGAGCGGGTCT